>Ga0247840_10000068_pt1 | contig 181455 bp, 127 predicted proteins | sample LaCruzMarch2015__FD_192404 | JGI IMG/M metagenome (GOLD analysis project Ga0247840, IMG submission 192404) | Freshwater microbial communities from meromictic Lake La Cruz, Castile-La Mancha, Spain - LaCruzMarch2015_17m | ecosystem: Environmental > Aquatic > Freshwater > Lake | place: Spain... | reverse complement strand
CCGAACTGCCAGAACCATTTGACCTGCGGTCACACAATACTGCATCCGACAAGATTTCCGAACTCCTTCGTCTCTTCCCCGAGATTCGAACCGAAGGTGGCAAGCTCGATTTCGATCGACTCAAGCTTGCATTGGGTGAATCGGTTGATGTGGGTCGCGAGCGTTATGGCATGAACTGGCCGGGCAAAGCAGACTGCTTCAAAACGATTCAAGCCCCCAGCATGGGCACACTGCGACCATGCCGCGAAGAAAGCGTGAACTTCGACACCACCGAAAATCTCATCATCGAAGGGGACAACCTCGAAGTCCTAAAGCTGCTCCAAAAGTCTTACCTTGGCAAGGTGAAGATGATCTACATCGACCCGCCGTACAACACAGGCAACGACTTCATCTATCCGGACAACTACTCGGAAAGCCTCAACACGTACCTTCAGTACACAGGGCAAGTCGACGACGAAGGCCGCAAGTTTGGAAGCAACACCGAAGCGGACGGGCGGTTTCATTCGAAATGGATGAACATGATGTATCCACGACTGTACTTGGCGAGTAATCTCTTGCGAGAAGATGGGGTAATTTTCATATCGATCGACGATGCAGAATTTTCAAACTTGCGAAAATTGATGGATGAGATCTTTGGTGAGGAAAATTTCCTCGGTTCTATCGTTTGGAAACATACTGCACAAAGCAAAAATGACGAGAAACACTTTTCCCGTCACTACAACTCAATAGTTGTCTTTGGAAAAACTCAGGATATCCATCGCTTTCAGTTTGAAAGAACGGAGTCAGATAATGTCGCGTACTCGAATCCGGACAACGATCCTAAGGGCTTATGGAGATCTGGTGATGTTCGTAGTCCTCATCGTAGAGAGAACTTGCGATTCACTATTAAATCCCCTGGTGGAAATGATATTGCTCCTCCAGAAAATGGATGGCGGTGGAGCAGAGAAACAGTTGCAGAAAAAATTGCCAAAAAAGAAATTGTGTTTTCAAGTAATGAAACACGAATCATTCGAAAAATTTATCTCGTGGAACAGGAAGGTCGCACTCCCGAGAACCTATGGCTACCTGAATTTTGTGACACGACAAGGGTAGCAAACAGTGAACTCAAGGCAATTTTCCCGGAATACGACTCACCGCCTTTTGACACACCCAAGCCCTGTCTTCTTATCAGACGAATGATCCAACTCGCATCCCCAGCCGACGACGATATCGTTTTAGATTTTTTCTCGGGATCCGGTTCAACCGCTCAAGCGGTAATTGAGCAAAACATGATGGATCACGGAAACAGAAACTTTATTTTAGTTCAACTTCCAGAGAAGACGACCGACGATAAGCTTCCCACAATTTCGGATATTACAAAGGAGCGAGTTCGACGTGTAATTGAAAAAATCCAAGGAGAACAAAACGACGCACAAAAAAAGCGTCAGGGGATGCTAAATCTTGAAGATGAATCGGAGAACAAAAATGAACAAAAACTTGACCTTGGCTTCCGCGTATTCAAGCTCGCCCAATCCAATTTCAACGCGTGGAACTCATCGGTTGAACACGACTCAGCAAAGGTCGAGCGACAACTTGATTTGCACATCGACCACATTCGCGATAACCGCACTCCCGAAGACATTCTCTACGAACTGCTTCTCAAAAGCGGTTTCCCTCTGACTACCCCCGTTGAGCAACAGACAATCGAAGGTAAAACCGTCTATAGCATTGCAGGCGGCGCATTGATGATCTGCTTGGATGGCAACCTGACGCTGGAACTGATTCGTGCCATCGCCGAACTCAAGCCTGAGCGAGTTGTATTCCTCGACGAAGGCTTTGCAGGGAACGACCAACTCAAGGCAAACGCCGTTCAGACGTTCAAGACCAAGGGCGTTGCAAGCTTTAGGACGGTATAAGTGATGGCAAAATCAAATGAACCAGCGGCTGTTTCAAACTCGGGACTTCGAACTATTCGAAATTTTCGAATGGTTCGAGTGGGAAATCCAACTCTCCGGGATTCCTGGAGAGTTCAGAATTCACCAGTTGACGGGAAACTGAAAACTAAATGAAACTCCAGTTCGACGCAAACCAAGCCTATCAACACGATGCAATCGCAGCGGTTACCGATCTATTCGATGGTCAACCCTTGGGCCAATCGGAATACTCCGTCATCGACATGGGACACTATGCCGACTATGGTTTGTTCGCCGGGCAATCGCGAACGGAACTTGGCGTTGGCAACAATCTGGTTCTTAGCGAGGAAGCACTTACCAAAAATGCCCGCTCGATCCAAGAACGCAATGACATCGAAATCGGCTCCCCCGAATCGTCGCTTGAAGGTTGGGATTTGTTTGACCCACTCTCAAATGCAGGACGGCCATGTCCGCATTTTTCGGTCGAGATGGAAACGGGAACCGGCAAGACCTACGTTTACCTCCGAACGATCTTTGAATTGTCGCGACGGTATGGATTCCAGAAATTCATTATCGTTGTTCCAAGTGTCGCGATCCGCGAAGGAGTCTTGAAGAATATCGAGATAACGGCGGAGCATTTTCGTGCTCTCTACAATAACTTGCCATTCGAACATTTCGTTTACGACGCAAAGAAGGTCAACCGGCTCCGCCAGTTCGCCATCAGCAACACGCTTCAAATCCTCGTCATCAACATTGACGCGTTCCGTAAGAACTTTACCGGAACCGAAGACGAACAACGAAGCAACGTCATCTACAAGGAAAGCGACAAGCTCTCGGGACGCCAGCCAATCGAGTTCGTCAAAGCGGCCCGTCCAATCGTTATTATCGACGAACCGCAAAGCGTCGACTCAACCGACAAATCTCAGGAAGCCATCAAGGCTCTAAATCCACTTTGCACGCTTCGCTATTCAGCCACGCATCGCAATCCGTACAACCTTGTGTATCGACTTGATCCTGTCCGTGCATTTGAACTGCGTTTGGTAAAACAGATCGTGGTCGCAAGTGCAACGAGCGAAGGCGGAGCCAACGAAGCATTCGTCCGTGTTCAGTCGATCGAATACAAAACAGGAATCAAAGCCAAACTCCGCATCCATTTCCAAGGTCCCGATGGACCCAAGGAAAAGAGCGTTACCGTCAAGCAAGGAGCCGACCTTTTCAGTGTCTCCAATGAGCGTGCCAACTACCGGGACGGATATGAGGTTGCCGAAATCAACGCAGAGCCAGGACATGAATTTATTCGCTTTACCAATGGGCGGGTACTCAAGATCAACGAAGAGATTGGCGGAATGCGTGATGATATTTGGCGAACGCAAATCAAGTACACGGTCAAAAAGCACTTGGAAAAGGAACTCCAATTGCGAGGTCGAGCAATCAAGGTATTGAGCCTGTTCTTCATCGACCGCGTCGCAAACTATCGCTCCTACGATGAATCCGGAAAGTCCATCGCAGGAAAATTCGCTGTTGCATTCGAGGCATGCCTTACTGACTTGCTCAAAGATAAGCGGTACAAGGATTTGCCTTGGATCAAAACGTCGATCGACAAGCTCCACAACGGGTATTTTGCCCAAGACAAAAAAGGCGTTCTGAAAGATACCAGTGGTTCGACTGCGGCGGATGATGAAGTCTATAATCTCATTATGCGGAAGAAAGAGGAGTTGCTTTCCGAATCGGAACCACTTCGATTCATCTTCAGTCACTCCGCACTTCGCGAGGGCTGGGACAATCCGAATGTGTTTCAAATCTGCACATTGAACGAAAGTCAGAGTGCCACCAAGAAACGTCAGGAAATTGGTCGTGGGCTTAGGCTTCCGGTCAACCAAGATGGCGAGCGAGTCTTTGACGAGACAGTCAACAAGCTCTTTGTCATGGCCAACGAGAGCTATGAAGACTTTGCGAAATCGCTCCAAAACGAATATGAACAGGACTGCGGCGTATCGTTTGGCAAGATTCCGATCACGGCAATGGCACGGCTGACTCAAGTCGTTACGGACGGCGAGGACACCATTGAGACGCCAATTGGTCGCGAAGTCGCTGAAACGCTCAAAGCGATACTCGTGACTCAAAAGATGCTTGATACCGAAGGGCGTTTGCAACCAGCGTTCGATCCGGCGAAACCAGGATTCAAGCTTGAGCTACCGGCTCCTTTTGAATCGCTATCCAATTCGGTGGTGGATTTATTGTCATCGTACAAAATCGAACGGCATATCCGAAAGGAGAAAGACGAAGTTCCCAATCGACTGAAAAAGGAGGTGATATTGAGTCCTGAGTTTGTCGAGCTTTGGGATAAGATCAAACCAAAGACAACTTATCGCGTTGAGTTTGAAACGGAGGAACTTGTAACGCGAGCGGTGAGCAGCATCAAGCAAATGCCTAAAATCGAAGCTTCAAAAATCCGAGTTACCGCAGGACAGGTTGGCGTGGTTCGCGGCGGAGTTACGTCGACTGCGGTGAGTGTGGCGGAGGAGCAGCTCGAATATAGCAAGCGGCCACTGCCAGACATTCTCGCTTATCTCCAAAATGAAACGGAGCTAACCCGATCAACCTTGGTTCGAATTTTGAAAGAATCGGATCGTCTTTCCGAGTTTTTCGTCGATCCTCAAAAATTCATGGATGCCATTGCTGGCCTCCTCAAGCACGAACTTCATCGGTTATTGGTTGATGGGATTAAGTACGAGCGAATCGTCGGGACCAGTTCCGAGAGCGAATGGGAGATGATGCTGTTTAAGGCTGAGGAGGTCGTCAACTACCTAACTGCCCTCCAAGTCAATCATTCGGTGTACGAGTACATTGTTTACAACTCCGAAGTTGAGAAGGAGTTTGCTAAAAAGCTCGACGAACGCGAAGACATACGACTGTTCGTCAAGTTGCCGGGTTGGTTCAAGATTGACACTCCGGTCGGCGAATACAATCCGGACTGGGCCATTATCAAGCACGACGACAAGACGTTGTATCTGGTACGCGAAACGAAATCGACCCGCGACTTCCTAAAACTTCGCACCAGCGAAGCCGACAAAGTCCGATGCGGTCAAAAGCATTTCGAGAGTCTGGGTGTACCGTTTAGCGTCGTGGTGACGGCTGAGGAAATTTAGACGATTATCCGGCTGCAATCCATGCGTTTTTGGGCGAACAGACCGATCCGAAGGTTACTCTGTTCATACAATCACGGAGTGTGATAGTGTGGCAACCGATGTTTTTAGTGGAACCAACGACGACTCAATTCCGCCAACGTGAAAATCATGGCAAACGCAGAACAAGTAAAAGCATTGGTGAAAAGCATCGCGAACGGCGACGAGGAACACTTCGTTTCAGTAGCTCTGCAAATTGCTGCGTCGGAAGCCAAAGCTGGTCGATCGACTCTGGCCGAAGAACTTCGTGACTTAGCCGATGAGATAAAGCGGAATAGGAATGGATCGCGGTCGCACAGAGCTGTACCGATAACCAAGCCGACCGGGGAACTTGCTGGCCTTCTGACAGCCGTCTATCCCCAAACTCGATTTGCCGAAATGGTTCTTGATCAGCAGACCCTGAAGAAGCTTGAAAGAGTTCGACACGAGTTTAGAGCAACAGACAAATTGCGAGGGCATGGATTGCAGCCGCGTCGGAAACTATTGCTAGTTGGACCGCCGGGCTGTGGCAAAACAATGACTGCCACCGCTTTGGCTGGAGAGCTTAAACTGCCTTTGTTCAACGTGCAGCTTCACGGCGTGATTACAAAGTTCATGGGGGAGACCGCAACAAAACTGCGAATGATCTTTGATGCGATGCAGCAAACGAGAGGCGTTTACTTTTTTGATGAGTTCGACGCTATCGGGGCAGAACGTGGAGCAGCGAATGATGTTGGGGAAATCCGACGGGTACTGAACTCATTTCTCCAATTCCTAGAGCAAGACAATTCGGATAGTTTGATCGTTGCGGCAACGAACTTCGAAGCAATGTTGGACGAGGCTCTTTTTAGACGATTCGATGATATCGTCACGTATAGTCGCCCAAATGGTGAACAAACAAAGCAACTCCTTGTCAATCGTCTTGGAGGTCATATTGTACAACGGATTTCGTGGCCAAGAATTCTTTCCGCGGCAATGGGATTGAGCCACGCGGAAATTTCGAAAGCTTGCGATGATGCGTTGAAACATTGCGTCCTCAACGCGGTAGCGAAACTAAAAACGGAAGACGTGGTTTCATTCCTCTCCGAACGCCATCGTTCCAAGATTGAATTAAAGAAGGGCTAGAGTTTCGGGCGCAATGGAAAATCTAAGGCACTTGTTTCCAAAAGAAACGGCGAAGGTCGAAAAATATACGTCACCCAATTTGGGACGTGACAACTTCGCGACGCCACCCCGTGACGCAGCACCCTCTACTTCGATTCGCGGTTCAAGATCAACATATCATTGCGGTCGATCCAGATTGGCCTTTGGCAGACATACGGGGGCATGGGACGGAGATGGCTGGTTTAGCTCTATGGGGTTGTTTGACTGATGCGCTCAATAGCGATGGAGTCATTCGACTGAATCACAGCCTTGAGTCGGTAAAGCTGTTGCCAAATCAAGGTGCGAATGATCCTGATCTATTTGGCGAGATAACCTCCCAAGCCGTTTCGCGAATACGAATTGCAGCTTCTGATCGCGATGCGAGAGTTTTCTGTCTCACCATAACTTCGGATGGACGTGATGCTTGTTATCCATCATCTTGGTCGGCTGCAATCGACCAAATTGCTTCATCCCGTGAGGGTTCTAATTTCGAAAGCCAGTTGTTTATTGTTTCTGCGGGCAACATTGAATTGGACCATCAACACGAATACCCAGATCGAAACTACCAAGAGAGTGTCGAGGATCCCGCTCAGTCATGGAACGCCGTGACAGTGGGCGCATACACCAACAAAAAGTTAATTGAGCAAGTTGGGTACGATGATTGGAATCCAATCGCACAACAAGACAGCTTGAGTCCATGCAGTCGAACGTCGAAGTCTTGGAGCGACAAGACTTGGCCAATCAAACCTGACATAGTAATGGAAGGTGGAAACAGTGCCATTAATCCGGCAACGAAAAAAGCTGACTCCTTTGATGACCTTTCGTTGCTTACGACAAAGCTTTCCGCTTCCGGTGGTTTGCTAACGACGACTGGAGATACAAGTGGAGCTGCGGCATTGGCTTCTCGATTTGCTGCGAGAATCTGGGCATCATATCCAACACTTTGGCCGGAGACCATTCGAGGATTGTTGATACACTCGGCACGTTGGACAAGTTCGATGCTCCAAGAGTTTCCGTATTTGCAACGTCATGATCGTTTGCGAGTCTACGGCTATGGAGTACCCAATTTCCAAAAGGCAATGTCGAGTGCAAACCGCGAAGCCACGCAAATCATAGAAGGCGAACTTCAGCCATTTGAACTAGTCGGTGGTAAATGCAAAACAAAGGACATGCATTTACATTCATTACCTTGGCCGAAGGAAGTTCTTGAATCGCTTGGTGAGGCAACTGTCACAATGCGTGTGACTCTCTCGTATTTTATTGAATCGAGCCCAGGCCGCCGTGGTTGGACAAGAGGAAATCGATATCAATCCTGTGGTCTTCGATTTGAAGTAAAGCGACCGCTGGAAATGCTATCCGACTTTACCAACCGCGTTTCAGCAGCCCTGCGTGATGAAGACGCGGAGTATGTAGGCGCAGGGGCTGATGAAAGAGAGTGGTCGCTGGGAAGCAATCTTCGAAAAAAAGGTTCTGTCCATTCAGACTCATGGACCGGAAGTGCGGTGAACCTTGCAAACTGTGGAATGCTTGCCGTGTTTCCGGTTACCGGTTGGTGGAAAGAGCGTCATCATCTGAAGGGATGGATGAAGTCGGTTCGATACAGCTTGATCGTTTCATTGGAGACTTCGGTCGAGACCGATTTGTACACGCCGATAGCGAACATGATTGGTGTGCCAGTTCAAGTTGTAACGTAGCTGAGAACATAAATCACTGTGTCACTGGCAACTTCATCAACCGACACAATCCATTGGCCAGTCGAATATGTTCAGGCGTGTTGCACGATGGTTCAAGCAATTTTGGAGCCGCAACAACTATCGATAAACATTTTTCACGGCTGCTTGCCAGGGTACATGGCAATCGACATGGCACCAAGGTATGTCAAATACAAAATGGCCCAAACGATGACATCACCCACGGTGGCGAAAGCAGCCCCCTTGGGCATTATGTTTGTTAGGATCAGCACTGCGTCAATAAGCACCAGAACAAGGGCGCCAATGCACAAGGTAACATATTGGAATCGGCGTAATTCAATTGGACAATGGTTCGCTGATATCACCCGTCGGCCAACGTGGAACCGTATGAAAAATGCGACTATCGGCAGAACCACGGCGACGATCTCGACCGGGACACGCAGGTTTGGAATCAACCCCCGCACAAGGACAGGTGCCAACCAAATGATCGCAGGAAGTGCCCCATCCCATATTGCAATCCGAACGATCCACGCACGTGTTTCTGCAGCGGTTAACATTACGTAACAACGCCATTGGGCCGAACCCTTTTTTCACCCTCACCCTTTGCCTCTTCGATCCGATCTTTCCACGCATGCGGATCGCTTACGTACCAAGCGATCGAGTCGGACTTGCCCTCCACGACAAATCGCACCTTCAGCAGGTTATAGATGGTCGCCTTTCCCAAATGGCACTTGGTGAAGGTGATTTCAGTGATCGTATCCAGAGGGATCAGCAGGTCTCGCTTTGGCAGAAACAGGAAGAAATGCAATTCCTTCCCAGTCAGCACCAGGCCGCCGTTGCCGCGTATCTGCCAGACGCCGAGAGACTCCCGTCCGAAACTATTTGCGCACAGGTCCTTCATGAGGACCTCTGCAGGTCCGTGTTGCGCGGCGACCCGAGCCTCAAGTGGACCGTTCATCGAGCGGAGCGTGAGTTTGGACACCATGACCACAACGATCCCGATGACGACCATCGTCAACCCGATGACAACCACTCCCAACACAACAAGTCCAAAGAGTACCCACGTAGTCATTACTTTGGCGATCCTAATTGGAAGTAGTTAGGAGTGAGGACGATTCGAAAGCGGAGGCTGTCGAGGTCAATTTTAGTTTCGACAATGTTGAGCCGCACCAGCCTGAGGACATGTTACCATATTGGTGGCAATCCTTTTGTTGGCAATCCTTTTGTTGGTCGCGGTAATCGCGGTAATTTGGAGAAGGCTCATGTCCGTTGTACGCTGGTCGTGCCTATTTGTTGCGTTGTTTTCGAACGTCTTATTTGGGCAAAACGTTGAGACAATACGAAACATTTCGTATAAACCCGAAGCGAGCAACGAATACGAGCGTGAACGCTGCACGTTCGATTTGGTGGTGCCGAGTGGCAAGACTGACTTCGCGACATTGATTTGGTTTCACGGCGGGGGACTCGAAAGCGGCGATAAAGTGAACAAGATCGCCGAAGGCGTCAACGATCATTTCACGAAAGCCGGGATGGCGGTGGCGTCGGTCAATTATCGGCTCAGTCCCAAGGTTACCTACCCAGCTTACATCGATGACGCAGCGGCGGCTGTCGTCCGTATCCGCCAGGAAGTAACAAACAAGGGGGGCGATGCAACTCGGGTGTTTGTTTCCGGACATTCCGCCGGCGCTTATTTGACCACGATGCTGGCCGTTGCGCCAGAATATCTATTGAAATACAATGCAGTACCGCAAGACTTCGCTGGATACCTACCCGTCTCGGGCCAGATGTTCACACACTACACGATTCGAAAAGAGAGGGGGATTCCGAAGACTCAACCGATGATCGACTCGGCTGCACCTACTTGGCACGTCCATGATCAAGTCCCGCCCATTCTTGCCGTTTGGGGCAGCAAAGATTTACCGACTCGAGCCGAAGAGAATCAGTACTTTGTGGCTGCGATGCGGGAAGCCGGAAACAAAGAAATTCAAGCTTATCAGTTTGAGGATCGAACCCACGATACGATCGCCAGTCAAATGAATCAAGCAGGAGACGAAGTTGCCTCCATGATGGATCGTTTCATTGCCCAACATCGATCGCGACACGTCACTTGCAAGCTCCGCGTCGAACAGACAGATACAACATTGACGGTCAAGGACGGCGATCGCGAGATTTTCGTTTATAACAAAGTCTCACCACCCGCGCCTAAGGGTATCGATGCGATTTACGAGCGGAGTGGTTTTATTCATCCAGTCTTTGCGCCCAATGGCGAAGTCGTCACGGCCGCATTTCCCGCCGATCATCCCCATCAACATGGCGTTTTTTCAGCTTGGGTAAAAACCAAATATGCGGGGAAAGAAATCGATTTTTGGAATCTTGCGGGACGAACCGGCTATGCGTTGCACGAACGCGTGGTCGCTACTTTTCAGACGGAAAATTCGGCTGGCTTCGAAGTTGATTTGCTGCATCGAGTCGCGTCCAATCCACCGGTGGATGTGCTGCGTGAACATTGGAAGTTGACCGTACAACCCACGGACGGGACCTATAACTGCTTTGATCTCGAAACGACTCAGCACGCAATCACAGACTTGCCGTTGGTGGTTGAAAAGTATCATTATGGAGGGGTGGCGGTGCGTGGTACGACGAGTTGGTTGCTGGCCAATGACAGCGATCGCAGGTCCTCAAGCAGCCCACCCAATGAAACCTGTTTCTTTCTGAATAGTTTAGGACAGGACCGTATTGCGGGAAACCATGCGCATGCCAAGTGGGTTGCTCTAAGTGGACAGTTGAACGGTAAGTCCGCGAGCATGATCGTGTTTGACCACCCGCAGAATTTTCGATCTCCTCAGGCGTCGCGACTGCACCCAACGAAACCCTATTTCTGCTTTTCGCCGTGTGTGGATGGCGAATTCGTGATCGACAAATCCAATCCCTATCGTGCTCGTTATCGATTCATTGTGACCAGTGAAGCACCGGACGCGAAATGGCTGGATTCAAATTGGAATCGTTGGATGAATCAAGACATGGTAGCCCCGGGGAATAGCCGCCCGAAATCGGAATGAGGCTCGAAATCGGAATGAATGGCGAGGACATGTTTCATGACGTCCTAGGCGGCCCAATTTTTGGTCTGCGCTTTCAGATCCGGAACATGTGTAGGTTTTCATTGCGCCGCTTCTGGGTAAGATAATGTCGCTTTGGTTTTCCGCTCGATTTTCCCCATATTCGATTGGTTTCGTGCATGCACCGTAAATCCACAACCATATTTTGTACGGTTTTTCTACTAACCGTCGTTTCCGCTTGCAAAATTTCTCTCGCGGATTGGCCGGAATTTCGCGGGCCGCTTCAAAATGGGCAGATCTTGGCGGGGAAACTTCCGTCGAAGTGGAGTGAATCGGAAAACGTTCGATGGTTTGCAAAAACCATGGGGCTTGGCTGGTCGTCGCCCGTCATTGTCGCTGAACGAATCTACTTTACTTCAGCCACGAACGCGGAAGAATCCGTATCCGAAAGCGGTGAACTCCGAGGGCGCCAGCGATTGAATCTCGTTTGCCTCAGCGTTAAAGATGGCAAAGAGCTTTTCAGCAAAGTGATTTTCGAACAGCCCAAAGATGCGCCGCAGATTCATAACAAAAATTCGCACGCGAGTCCGACCCCCGTTGTTGAACGAGATCGCATCTATGTCCATTTTGGACATCAAGGGACCGCTTGCACCGACCTCGACGGGAACAAAATCTGGGAAAACCGAGACCACGCATTTCCGCCAACTCACGGCAACGGCGGTTCGCCCATTCTTGTGGATGGAAAACTCATTCTTACGTGCGATGGAGGCGAAACTCCTTACACTCTGGCGTTGGACGCGTTAACCGGCAAGGAGGCTTGGAAGACGTTTCGAAATACGCCTGCGGAAAGACCTTTCTCTTTTTGCACTCCCCAATTGATCACGGTGAATGGCACCAAGCAGATCGTGTCTCAAGGGACAAACATTGTTCAGTCTCTGGCTCCAGCCGATGGAAGCGTACTTTGGTTTCTTCGCTACGATGGTTACTCCGTTGTACCTCGTCCCTTGTTCCATCAAGGCGTACTTTTGATTTGTACTGGTTTCGGCAAGACGAAGGTCTTGGCAATCGATCCAACAGGTAGTGGCGATGTTACGGAGACGCATTTGAAATGGTCGTTTGACACGAGCGTCCCGCAAACCCCGTCCTTGGTTTGCTTTGAAAATCAAGTGGTAATGGCCAGTGATGGCGGTATTGCGACGGGTGTGGACATAGCGACTGGCAAGGAGATTTGGCGAAAGAGATTGGGAGGCAATTTTTCAGCTTCTCCATTGCTAACAGGCGATACAATCTACTTTCAAAGCGAATCAGGTGAAGCCTTGGTCATGAAACTTGGGGAACAACTCGAGGAGATCGCTCGCAACTCATTGCCAGGCCGAATATTTGCATCCTATGCGGTCGTGGACAACGACTTGATCATTCGTGCCGAGCAAGGAGTCTACCGAATCGGTCAGCCATGACGAGAGAATTGCGATCCAAGCCGAGTCGATGGTTCTTGTATTGGGCCGCGAGCCTCATGGTCTTGCTATTCCTTGGGATTATTCTGGCTGCGCTCATGATAGTGCGTCAAGGCTATGTCGTTCGACAAGGAATTGTTGTAGGCAGCTCCATGGAACCCCATTTGAAAGGTCCTAGGTTGGTCTGGATTTGTCCAAGCTGCTCTGCGGAACAACAGTTCACTTTGGACACTTGTGTATCCGGCAAGCCGTTTCAGTGTCAGGCTTGTGGCGAGACGGACGCTTCCTCGGGCGTCGATATCTCCGAGATCGTGAAACTGGGAGTCCAAACGCGACCGGGCGAGAAAGTTCGATATGGCCCGACAAGATTGTTTCGTTCACTGCGATCCCATGATATCGAGGCAGGTATAGTCCATGAGTCTGGCGTAAAGCGTGGAGACGTCGTCGTGTTTCAAGATACGCCGAACTCACCGAGAGAGATTAAACGAATCGTTGGCTTTCCCGGTGAGCGAATTGCAATCGAAAACGGCGATCTGTTTGTTAATGGCGAACGCTATTGCAAGACAATGGAACAGACATTGTTGCAATCGATTTTGGTCGAGGGATGCAATATTTCACATGGGGCTCGCAAACTAGATGCGAACTCACTTGAAGATAGAGCATTACTTATCCAATCGCGTTCCGAAGGTTGTATCGACAATCGGCTAGGTATCAATGCACATGATTCCCACCGTATCGTTCCAGTCGAAGACTTTGGCGTCGCGATACAGTTGGCCGGCAGGGATCAGTTGGCCGGCATGGATCAGTCGGGCACGGATCAGTCGGGCACGGATCAGTCGGGCACGGATCCGTTGCAACATTGGATCATCGAATGCACTCTCAATTCAGCTTACCGCAGCCAATTTTTTACAATAGCGTTAGGCCCGGAAGGCTTCACGATTGAATCGAGCGGGAAGAAGACGGACGTCCCATTGAAGACGGGCAGCACCGATTCCGGTTGGATTGTGGTTACTATGGTGGACGGCTTCCTATTGGTTGGAACGCCAACCACGGAATGGATGCGAATACCGCTCGAAACGCAAGATGCGAACGTCGAAGCGAAGGATTGGAATTGCCGATCGGTTGTTGGAATAGAATGCAAGTCAGGAGTCTTGCGTGTGGAAAATGTGTTGGTATTTCGGGATATTTTCTACCGTGGCCAATTGGACTCGCCTACACAAGAATGGGATGTAGAGGACGGAATTGTGCTGTTGGGTGACAATGTTTCCGCATCCACGGATTCTCGTGATCGTTGGCCCATACGCCCAAACTTGTCCATTATCAAGGGAATCGTCATCGAACCAAACAACCCAATCGAGAACTTAGTTCAGCAGCGATAATCCTCGTAATCCTCGCAAACCAGTCCGCGGTTCGACATCGACTGGATTCCAGGTGGATCGCCAGGATCCCAGGTGGATCGCACATGGAATGTGCCTACGAATTTGACTTTTGTTGGCTGTGTCGGTTAGGGCAAGTTTTTTGGGGGTGGTCATAACATGCCTAGCCTACATCGTTTAGAATTGGAATATGGTTTTCAACTAGACTTCATCCCCAGTCCGGCGAATTTTTACCAGCAAGATACCTGTCCATGTACAAAACACTTTTCTCGGAGATCTTAGTTTCCACTGTTGTTTTCTGTTTCGGTCTGTCGATGGCAAAGTGCGAAGAGCCTCCGATCAAAGTGATTGATGCTTCCCAAGGAAAGGTACCTTCGGATGCCATTGTTCTATTTGATGGACACTCCGCAGATGCATTCGTTGGCGTAGATGGCAAGCCGTGCACTTGGCCAATCAAGGACGGAGTTATGACGGTTGGAACTAGCTTTATCGTTTCGAAGCTACACTTTCGAGATGCTCAGATTCACGCCGAGTTTTCGGTACCCGCGAATGGCAATGGCAACAGCGGACTGTATATTCATGGTCACTATGAAATGCAGATTTCAAATACGGCGGGCTCAAGCGAACCGAGCAAAGAAGTCATTGGCTCGCTTTATCGGTACGAGCTGCCGTTAGTCAATGCTGGCAGACCTGCCAACGAATGGCAGTCGTATGACGTAATCTACCGAGCTCCTCGCTACAAGGATGGCAAGATTATCGAACCTGGAACCGTCACTGCACTCTTGAATGGAGTGTTGGTACAGAACCATGTAGCGTTCACCGAGCCGCGTTCGCCGTACACGCCTTATGTTTACAACAAAACTCCTTACACACTTAAGATTCTAGAAAGCCTTAAACGAACCGAGTCGGGACCGCTGTATTTGCAAGACCATCAGAGCCCTGTCCGATATCGGAGCGTCTGGATTCGTCCGCTTGACGAACATGCTAGTGTGTTTCAATTTAGCGCTATTGAAAAGAACTGATTGTATGCCAATTGACCGTCGAAACTTTCTTGCTGCTTCCAGCGCCGCAACTGCGGCCCTGTTGGCAACGACGCAAGCGAACGCCACCCCTTCCCCTAAACCTCGAATAGAATTCAACCCTATGTCGCAACCCAAAGTACTGATCATTGTCGGAGATGCAACCGAAACGGTTGACACGCTTTACCCGTTTTATCGATTGATTGAGGGTGGCTACCAGCCGGTGGTGGCTGCACCAGAAAAGCGCCGTTATCAAATGGTTCTTCACGAAGTGAAACCGGGTTGGACAATCACCAAGGAGTGGGAAGGCTACTCGATCGAAGCGGATATTGCATTCAAAGATGTCAAGCCGGACGATTATGCCGGCATCTTCTTTAGCGGGGGGCGTGCGCCGGAGTACATTCGCGAAGACCAAGACTTGTTGCGTGTTACCAGATGGTTTTGGGAAAACAAGAAGCCATGTGCGAGCGTCTGTCACGGGGTTGAAATCCCCGCCCGAGCTGGAATCGTCAAAGGGTTGCGTATGGCGACGGTCGCCAAGTGCAAATTCGATCTCGAAGTTTGCGGCGGTGTCTACGTCAATGAACCTTGCGTTATAGACAAGCATATGTACAGTGGGCGGACCTATCACGACAGCGGCTATTTTGTTGGACCTTGGATCAAAGCCTTGGACGAATCGATTGGTCGAAAAAGTTAACAAGCGGCCACCAAGCGATATCTAGCACTATGAGAATTAAACGAATTTTTGCCCACCGTGTCGAACTTCCACTCGTCGAAGGGACCTACAAATGGTCTGGCGGCAAATCGGTTTCCGTGTTCGATAGCACCATCGTCGGTGTCGAAACAGATACGGGATTGATCGGGTATGGCGAAGTCTGTCCGCTCGGACCATTCTATCTGCCAGCTTACGCGGAGGGCGTTCGAAGCGGCCTTCGGGAAATCGCACCGCATTTGATAGGCTATGACCCTCGGGAGCTAGCCAAACTCAATCATCGCATGGACGCTGCGCTCAAGGGCCATCCGTATGTCAAATCAGGAATCGATATTGCTTGCTGGGACATCCTTGGCCTGTCGACCGGGTTGCCTGTTTGCGTATTGATGGGTGGTCGGTTCGGCGAAAACGTACGGCTTTATCGTGCGATTTCTCAAGAAGCACCGGAACAAATGGCTGCCAAAGTCGCCGGTTACCGCGCCCAAGGCTATACCCGTTTTCAATTAAAGGTGGGCGGCGATCCCGACTTGGATATCGAGCGAATTCACGCAGTTCGAGGGATGTTGCTTGCTAGCGATCGACTGGTTGCGGATGCGAACACTGGCTGGACGCAACATGAAGCCATGCGAGTGGTCCGCGCCGTTCGCGATGTGGATGTTTATATTGAACAACCTTGCTTGACATACAGCGAATGCCTGGCCGTTCGCCGCAATACGGATCATCCGTTTGTGTTGGATGAGAATGTTGATAGCCTAGAAATGCTGCTTCAAGCAAAATCAGATCTTGCGATGGATGTGGTCAATCTAAAAATAAGCAAGCTCGGTGGGCTCACTAAAACGAAGCAGGCTCGCGATCTGTGTGTCAGCATGGGAATCGCCATGACCCTAGAAGATAGTTGGGGTGGTGATATCACAACCGCTGCGATAGCACACCTTGCCCACAGCACGCCCGAAGAGTACCGCTTCACCAGCACGGACTTCAATAGTTATGTCACGGTGAGTACCGCCCAGAACGCTCCTCAACGCGTCAATGGTTTTATGACTGCAAGCACCGACGCGGGGCTTGGAATCACACCAAGACAAGAGATCCTTGGCCCGGTGGTCGTAGACGTATCTTGATGGCTTGCTTGCGAGTAAGGCGATCAACAGGCCAAAAACTATCACGTAGCACAGGCTGGCAGCCTATCCCACTAATGGATCGAAAGGTCCTTATTCAACCATAATCCAACCATGCATTTTCCTGACTTTGAACTCCCTTCTTCGCTCTTGAACGCATTGAATGGGCGCGTTGCATTTGCGTTGGCTCTCGCAACTGCAGCCAGCCGAGAGACTTTGAAATACTTCCGCACGAGCGAGTTTCAAGTGGAACGAAAAAGCGATCGCTCTCCTGTGACGCTCGCCGACAAACAAGCCGAACAAATCGTCCGAAAAATGGTCGGCGAGACTTACCCGATGGATTCGATACTCGGCGAAGAATTCGGCCGTGTCGAGGGGGAATCGGAATTTGAATGGATTATCGACCCGATCGATGGAACCAAGAGTTTCATCTCGGGTGTGCCTCTTTACTCCACACTGGTCGGCATGACCGTTCACGGCAAACCGCACATCGGTGTCATCGCAATCCCCGCTTTGGGTGAGTTGGTGATTGCAGCGAACGGATTGGGCGCTTGGTATGGCCAATCATTTTCACAAATTAATGATTCTAAAAAAGTTGGACTGGCCCAAACGTTTGTTTCCAAACAATCGCAACTTTCTGACGGGCTATTCGTTACTTCGCAATCGGATAATTTTTCGCGTCGAAGTGCCATGTCGGCCTATCATGAGTTGGAGTCTGCGGCTTACGTTGCACGAACATGGGGCGATGGATACGGCTACTTGTTGGTTGCGACTGGGCGAGCTGAAGTAATGGTCGACCCGATTGTCAATCCGTGGGACGTGGCGGCGGTCGCTCCAGTGATCCAAGAAGCCGGTGGAACGTTTTCATCCTGGTCAGGTTTGTTCGATATACGAGCGGGGCATTGCCTTGCCAGTAACGGCTTGGTCCACGAGCAGGCATTAGAGAAACTAAGACCATTTAGTGGATAATTTAACTCCCGAGCGCCCACAGGCACTGTCCGAGGAACTTAGGGTTTGAGGCTGGAGCCAAAGGGAGAAACCACATAAGTCGTTCCCGCGCAGGCGGGAATCCAGTGCATAAGTCCTTCCCGCGCAGGCGGGAATCCAGTGGAGTGCGAGTGATGACTGCGTTCCCGCCTACGCGGGAATGACGGACAAGTGGAAGTTCACTCATAAGTACCTGACGGGGCACCGTACCTGACGGGGCTACCCTCTCGCCTGCATCCGCAGCCCCAAGGGGGCGAACGGTGATAGCCCAGGGCAACGCCCTCATCTTTACCCACATCTTTTGATCTTGCTCCCCTCGCCCTGTACTCGGGGAGAGGGGCTGGGGGTGAGGGGTTTTGCACTGTGTTTTGATTGGTATTTTGATTGGTATTTTGATTGGTATTTTGATCGTGAATTCAATTTCTATCCTCGTTTCAGAAGCGTTAACAAACCACTGAACCGGAGGCTACCATGTCAGGTCTGACCCCCTCACCCCCCGCCCCCCGCCCCCCTCTCCCCGAAGCGGGGCGAGGGGGAGAAAACGCACGGAGATCACGCGAATCCATTGGGATTTCGAGTCTAGTGTGTTCTGAAATGTGGGTAAAGATGAGGGCAACGCCCTGAGTTCGATGGTCAAGATCCTCCCAACCCCTGAATGGGCGACGCTCACGATGCAGGAATCACGACGCGGAGCGTCGTGCAACTTTAAGCAGGTTTTCGAATAAGCATTATTGCGCTGTACGCTACAACCAATCCTACAATCCCACAGCCGATCGTAAGCACTTGTTTTGCTCGCTTCAAGTGATAGACCGCGATCATTTGTGTGACCATACAGACACCCGCAACCAGCCCCAGCTTGAATGCAATCATGCCGGGGAAACCCCAATGTTTCAAGAAATAGTTCGCCAAAGGATTGGCTTCAATCGCATGACTTCGCAACAGCGCGTTAGTGGAAATAATGTCTAAAACGTTGATCAAGATGAAGTAGCTTGTTTCCGATTGCAGAGGTAGCTGTCGTTGAAAAAGCAAGGTGATCAAGCGTTTGAAAAAGGTTGCGGGCTGTCCCAGCTTTACGGGGTGTCTTATGGAAGCGTTTTGTGGATGCGGGTCTTTCTTTGAGGATTCATTTGGTTGGCGAGGCGAATCCGACTCTGGTTTTGGCTGCTTCGGTTTAGCCCTCGTCGTATTTGCCGCAGTCTTATTTGCCGCAGTCGAATTGGCTGCTGCTGGTGAGTTTCCATCCTGTGCCGCTTGTCGACTTTGTCTGATTCGATCGTATGCCTCGCGGACTTGTTCAAAAACCCACGCATCTCCTCCCGCGTCCGGATGATATTTCGCGGCCATTGCGCGATACGCCCGTTTGATCTCGTCGTCGGTCGCCTTCTCGTTGATGCCCAAAATTTTGTATGGATTCATGGTACCCACATCTTTTGATATTGCTCTTCTCGCCTCGAAGCGAGGAGAGGGGGAGGTAACGCACTGGGGTCGGCAATTCTAGCCTAAAAACATGAACAGTTACCTGACGGGGCCACCCTAGTTACTCGATGGTCTCGTTCATGCTTCGGGCTCGGTGCTGCTCCCCTCATTCTTCTCGTGGGAAATTTTGCGGATTTTTCCAGTTTGGACAGTTGCAAACCTCCTGCCCTCGGACTAGAAACGACCGCGGTGAATTTGTGCTTCCGAGAGTGGGGGATGTCGTTCTTGGATTAGCCTGGCGTTGAGTAGCCAACATCCGCCGACAAGTTCGTCATGTTTTCATGTTTAAATTGTCAGCGAAGTGCACATTTCATAACTTCGAACACTTTCTTTATAGGATGAGATAAATGATTCGAATGATTCAACTGGTTGTGGTTTGTGTTTCGGTGCTGGTCGCCTCGGCAGGGCAAGTGTACGCGGGATTCGTCACGTACACAGACAAAACTCTTTTCATGGCAGCACTGGCGAGTTCTTCAACGGATAACTTCAATGATCTGCCGCTAGGAGATCAAAGATCTCCAATCACCCGAATAGTCGGCTCTTACACATATCAAGCGACAGCATCTGGAGGTTTTTTCAACATTGGCACGGGTAGTGACGTTTGGTTGTCGAATAAGAATGTTTCTGTCCCGATAAACTTCACGATCAGTGGTGGTGGCCCGACCGCAATAGGAGGCTTTTTCTTTGCGACCAATGCTCTTAGTTTGGTAATATCCGATACTGTTTCAGCCTCGATCAATGGCGGCTTGTTTGTGCAATCAGTATCGACGAATTCGGCGACGAACTTCTTCGGTTGGGTCTCCACGGACGGTACGCAAATCAGCTCGCTAAGCGTCTCATCTTCTGGTTTCACTTCTGGTTCCAGTAGATATCCGACTGCCAATGACCTGATTTTCGGCCAAGCTAACGTTTCTGACGTTTCTGCAGTTCCTGAACCCACTAGCCTCGCCTTGTTCGGCATCGGTGCAGTTGTTGCTGGTGTCGGTGTTGCTCGTCGCCAACGACGTGATAGGAAACAAGCTGCTACTGTCTAAGCTGACAGAATCTGCTGGCAATCATCGCGGGCGAATATCATTGTCGTCCGCGATGGTTGGTGTAGAAAGGGAACATGGGGACACGACACGTTTATGGGTCTTCCAGTAATCTGCTTCCGCTGTAACTCTGTTTTGACATTATGGTGGCGGAACGACTAGAATGACGCTTGGAGAAAATCAAATGACAACCAATTCAATACAGTCTGAGCTACAAGAGTTCGTCCGATTTGCATTTAGTCGTGTAGGCCAGGGCGAAGATTTTTCCTCGGTCGAGGAGCTAGTCAGGCGTTGGCGTCAGAATTCAGAATACGCCGAAGCGGTCGATGACGTGCGCCAAGGAATCGAGGACGAGGCGTCAGGCAAATCCAAACCGCTTTCCGAGGTGTTTGTTGAGGTCCGGCGCAAGCTAGGAATTACCGATTGAGTCGCCTGTCAAAATACTTCCGCGACCTACGGTTCAGCTCTATAAAACAGCGTCCTGCTGGCAATCAATCGAAGCGTAGTCCAAGCCGCGCGATGGTTAACTGAGATCGAAACGGCGATTCAGGGTTTGGCTGATTCGGCACGCCCGAAGAAATCGAATAGATACTTGAAAAGGTCGCACAAACGCAATCGATGGATCCCACTTCGAAATATGGCAGACACTCGTTCCGGAATTATTGGGGTAGGGGGCTACTCGGAGATGCGTTATGGCCCCATGAGCCACGCAGATGGCCCCATTAGCCAAGCACAAGTCGTTCCCGCGCAGGCGGGAATCCAGTGGAGTGCGAGTGATGACTGGGTTCCCGCCTACGCGGGAATGACGGACAAGTGGCGGAATGACGGACAAGTGGCGGAATGACGGACAAGTGGCAGACACTCGACAAAACGGGTCCATGTTTTTCCATGGGAAAGTGGCCACAAAATCGAAAACCAGAAAACAAGGACATGAATTGTTTTTGCTATGCTTGTTTCTTCCTGCAATCGTGATAATTTTAGGATTCGTTGACGAAGTGATATACACGGTAAGTCTCTAAAGGAGTTGTTGGCGGTGGCGAATCACATGATCCAAGATGTTGAGGGAATCGGACCTGTTCGCAGGGAGAAATTTTTGGCCGCCGGTATCAAGGATACGGACGGGCTTCTCAAGTCAACCAAAACACCCAAGCAACGAAAGAACTTGGCTGAGAAGACTGGGATCAGCGAGAAGTGGATCCTGAAGTTTGCGAACATGGCAGACTTGTACCGAGTCACCGGCATCAGTTCAGAGTACGCACAGCTTCTTGAAGCCTCTGGCGTTGATACTGTCGTCGAGCTTGCGACTCGCGTTCCCAAGAATCTGCACACTAAAGTTGCTGGCGTAAACAAAGAGAAAAGGAATACGCGACAGCCTCCTAGCTTGGCGGAGATCACCAGTTGGATTGAAGAAGCGAAAACGCTGCCGCGAGTTCTCGAATACTGAGCTTTCCAAGACTGAACAAGGCCACGCCGCTCGAAAATTATTGGAACGATCGGCGAGCGAGGGCTACGATAGATAGAACAACGAATCTGGCCAGCGGGAAAATCGACTATGAAAGAGCAATTGACCAAGCTTCTGTCGGCGACACCGTTTCAGCCATTTACCATCAGGACGAGCGACGGAAACAGCTACGAAGTGCGTCATCCGGAAAATTTGGCCATCGGTAAGCACTTTATGGTTTTGATCGAACCAGAAACCGATCGGACTCATGATTTATATCTGCTGCACGTTGTGTCGTTTGAACGGATGCCGAAGATTCCCGCTTAGAAGCTAGCTGGGCACGCGCTCCATTCGGGAAATGGTGATCAATTCTTCGATTGGCACGCGTTTCGCGGTGTTGGTTCAATCCCTTGTGCTTCACAAGGAATGTTTTTCGAACCACCGACGCGAATTTTTGAGGTTTACGAATGATTCATGAAGTTGCAGGCGATATCCTTCTCTCGAGCGCACAAGCGATTGCCCATGGTGTCGCACCCAACGACCACTTTGACTCAGGTTTGGCGTTGGGGCTGCGCGAAAAGTGGCCGTCGATGGCCAAGGATTTTCGACATTATGCACATCAGTCCCATCCCAAATCAGGCGAAATCTGGATGTGGGGTGGAACGGGTGGTGCGAGAATCTTCAATCTATTGACTCAGGAAGGGGAACATACCCACGGATCGAAACCAGGAAAAGCGAATTTAGCAAACGTCAATCATTGCCTTCGACGCCTCCGGCATGAAATTGAAAAAGAGGGGATCAAGAGCTTGGCAATGCCTGCTCTCGCGACCGGCGTCGGGGGGTTGTCGTGGTCCGACGTTAAACCGTTGATCGTGCAGCATTTGGGTGACTTGCAAATTCCGATCTACCTGTACGTAACCTATCATGCTGGTATGCAAGCCAAGGAAGTCGCGTAGTTCGGCCCCTTCAGGCTGAAGGGGCCAAACGGACCAAAAGGTGCAGGCACGCTCCGCCGTGCCGTTCGCAGTCAAGCTTTTGCCAAGATTCTAGGTGGAGGGCACATGGAATGTGCCTACTACTTTGTGGACGGCACATGGAACTTGCCTACGACTTTGACGTTTGTCGGCTGTGTCGGCTGTGGTCGTATGTGCCAAATCGGCGCAGTCTCAACCTCGAGACCGCGCATTTGGCACACTACCAACTCAAAACCAACTCACAGCCAATGCCGCAACACAGGTTGTAATGAGCACCACGCTCAGCCAACCAAATGCGTTTGCGAGCACGCCGAGTTTTGCATCGCCGACAACCCGTCGGTCGTTGGCAAGCACTTGAAGGGCGATGACATGTAACGGCAACAGCACCGCGTTGACGACTTGGCTCGCGTAAATGAGTGGAACCAACGGGAGCCCTGGCAATGAAATCACACTTACCGCCGCGACCGTGAGTCCGATAAAGGCTGCATAGAAAAATTGGAAATGACGTGCATCCAAATCCAACGAGGCTGGAGCCCCTATCCCTTCGGCGATGGAATAGGCTGTTGCCAACGGAACGATCGCTGCAGCCAAGAGGGAGGCTCCGAGTAAGCCGAAACCGAAAAGGGCGGTCGCAAACGAACCAGCCAATGGCTTCAGAGCGATAGCCGCATCTTTGGCGTCTTCAATATGCAAATCCGCCTGATGAAGGGTTGCAGCACATGCAACCGCAATGGCAAGTCCGATAACACCTGTCAGTACCGAACCGATGAAAACATCGACATTTTCCCAACGCAGGTTTGCAACGTTGATCTTCTTGTCAACCGCATAGCCATGTTCTGCGCCTAGGACTGAGTAGGTGGTGATACCGGCTGGATCATCGTCCGAGAGTCCTGCCAGCATTCCCGGTCCAAGAACTGCCAAGAAGGCGGCAATGCCTCCTAGTCCGGCTGTACGCAACTCGACGAACCGTTGAGTGATACCTCTTCGCTTGTGCTTAACCGCGAGGGGGTGCGTTAGCAATCGCTCCCTCCGTCGTTTTGCCGCGTGCTGACCTATCTCCGCAATTCGAGCAGTCCGTCGAGCAACTCGCTTTCTGCCACTCGAACTGTCGTTGCTCTGGCTGTTCAATTCGCTCACGATATCTGCAGCCATTTCTGCTTGAAGATCTTTAGTAGTTCGAACCAAAGAATACTTACCAGCCCTGCGGCGAGGCAGATACCCAAGTCATCCAGGTGAAGCGCGGAAAAATGAAATAGTTTTCGAAGAAAGGGTACGTACAATACCAGACCGAGAAAGCCCAGCGTCCCGCAAAGTACAAACCAAAGCGCGGGATTGGGTGTTCGCAAAGTAGACCAAATCGTACGTGTCCAAGATCGATTTGCGAAGATCAATCCGAGGTTTGCAATGACCAACGTCGTGAAACTCAAGGCAGTTGCATCCAACTCGTCTTTCCATCCAAAGAGCGCAACCAAGTACACGGTCATCACGATCGCAAGCACACTTAATCCTTGAAGTAGTCCCAGCCCAACCAGCCACGCACCAAACATTGCTTGGTTTTGCTTACGAGGAGGTCGATGCATCACATCGGCTGCCTCAGGTTCCGCTTCAAAGACAACCGAGCAGGCCGGGTCGATAACTAATTCGAGAAACAGGATATGTACTGGCAACAAGGCCAGCGGCCAACCGAACATCACAGGGATCAAGGACATACCGGCAATCGGCACATGAACCGCTACGATATAAGTCATCGCTTTTTGTAGATGATCGAAAATTCGACGCCCCATGCGGACGGACTGAACGATCGACGCAAAATCATCGTCGAGCAACACCAACGAAGCGGCTTCGCGGGCAACGTCGGTTCCACGAGAGCCCATGGCTATGCCGATATGGGCTGCCTTCAATGCAGGAGCATCGTTGACGCCATCGCCCGTCATCGCCACCACTTCACCGTTCGCCTTGAGTGCATTGACCAATCGGAGTTTCTGCTCTGGAATCATCCTTGCGAAAACATTCACTTCTTGAATTCGGCTGTGCAATTCCGAGTCGTCCATCTTCTCTAGCTCGGGGCCTGTGATGCATTGATCGAACGATCGGATGCCTGCTTGCTGCGCGATGCATTGAGCCGTTGTCGGATGATCCCCGGTGATCATCACCACTCGTATACCTGCTCCATAACATTCCTGCATTGCCGGATAGACCGACGGACGAACGGGATCGGCCAACCCCACGAGCCCGAGGAAGTCAAAAGCGAAATCGTGTTGCTCGACCGGCAAGTTCGCATTTTGGAATGTTCCTCGCGCAACACCCAGCACGCGTAGTCCCTCCTGAGCCATCGCAGCGACTTGATCGTTGATCGCCTGAGATTGCACCGCGTTCAAATGGCAGAGATCTGCAATCGCTTCCGGCGCCCCTTTCGCAGCGACCATGTAATGATGGTCGTTCGGAGATTTCCAAACGTGTGACATTGCCATCAGTTCGGTAGACAATGGGTATCCGCGTTCCAAACTCCAGTCCGCGTGCAGATGCTCCGTTTGCGCAAGGCGAGAGTTGCCGAGATCGTGAAACGCTCGTTCCATTGGATCGAATGGATCGCGTTGGCTTGCCAATATGCCGAACTCAACTAGCTCATGCACTTCCTCGGGCAATGACTGAACTTGCCCTTGCTCAACGATGTGTTCCGCCCCAAAAGCGAGCAGTTTACGAATCGACATGTGATTCACGGTCAGTGTGCCCGTTTTATCGACACATAGAACGGAGGCAGAACCCAGCGTTTCGATCACCGCCACTTGTCGAGCTAGCACATTCATTTTCGATAAACGCCAAGCACCTAGTGCCAGAAAGATCGTTAGGACTACAGGAAATTCTTCCGGCAACATGGCCATTGCAAGCGTGATACCAGCCAAGAAGCCTTGAAGCCAATCGCCGCGAGAAATCCCATACGCGACAACAACGATGGTGCACAAGGAAAAGGCAAGAATTGAAATGCGTTGAACGAGTTCTCCAACTTCGCGTTGCAATGGAGTTCGCTCGGTTTTCACCGATTGCAAGGCCTTGCCAATACTCCCCATTTCCGTGCGAATTCCTGTGGATTGAACCTTGCCTATTCCCTGTCCATGGACGACCAAAGTTCCCGAGAATACGAAGGGAAGCTCTTCACCGCCCGGACGGCAAAATTCACGGATGCCGTCCCACGTCGATTTTCGGACGGGCACGGACTCGCCGGTTAACAAGGATTCGTCCGTCGAGAGATTGTTACACTCTAGAATGACCGCATCGGCAGGTACCCTGTCTCCTTCTGCCAACACGATGAGATCGTCAGGAACCACATCTCTTCCTGCGATCCGTATCCGATTGCCATCGCGAATGACCAAAGCGCGCGGGCTGGACAGATCGCGCAGTGCGTCCAGGGCTTTCTCGGTTTTTCTCTCTTGAAAGAGCGTGATCGCGAATACGACAAAAACAAAACCCAGCAACATCAACGCCTCTTGCACATCGCCCAGCAACAAATAGATCGTTCCGCAAGCCAGCAACAGCAGGAACATCGGTTCACGTACAACATCCAATGCGGTCGCCATGAATTTTCGTCCTTGGGAGGACGGTAGCTCGTTATACCCGAACTGATTCAAACGGCTTTCTACGTCATTGGAATCAAGGCCATTTGCGTCGGTTCTTGACGATGTAGTCATTAATGTTGCTTGCACTGGTTGGGATCGTTCGCGATAGGTTTTTGAAATCATAGCATGGCATATCCTTTGTGAAACAACGAATGCTCGTTGAATTGCTTGCCTTAGAGCTACTTTACGGCGAGCGACAAGATGAGATATAGCCGTAGCACAGGCTGCTAGCCTGTTTTTTGCATGTCGAATCAGGCTGGCAGCCTGAACTACGTGGTAGTTGTTGCGATACCGATCGCCTTAGAGCTACCTTACGGTGAACGGCAAAGTAAACGAGTGCGGATTGTCCCAATTGTTTGCTTTCCGCTTGAAAACAATTTCAATAACTGCAACAACTGTTCCACTCGTCGCGAGTTGTTAGCTCCACGCTAGAAATCGTTGGTTGAGGCTTTTGATCGAAATGAGATTCTGTCATGGAAAGCAATGTGAGTCATCTTGATGTAGGCGAATTCGCAGACGCAATCGCTCGTGCGCATTCAGCCGATGTGAATGCGCCGTGCGTGGTGGAGGTCGTGGAGACACATATCTCGACTATTTTCTTGACGGAGCGATTCGCATACAAAGTCAAAAAGCCGGTCCGCAACGATTTCCTTGACTACTCAACTCTCGCGTTGCGTGAACACTTTTGCCACGAGGAGGTTCGGCTGGATCGACGCTACGCACCCGATCTATACATAGATGTCGTACCTTTTTCACGGAAACAGGGTCGGTTGGTTCTTGGTCTCGAAGGCGTAGTATGCGAGGTTGCGATCAAGATGCATCGCTTTCCGTCCGACGCGCTGCTGATCTACCGTTTGCAAAAAAATCAAGTATCGGTGCAAGACATGCGACTGCTGGCATCGCATGTCGCGGAGTTCCATCGCGTGGCCATTTCCGTCACCGATTCCAACCTTTTAGGCTCTCCCAATCTTGTTCGCCAAGAATCAATCGAGAACCTGGATGCGTTGTCGGATTCCAAGTGGAATAAAGCGAGCCAGACGGAGCAGTTAGAGGAATTGAAAATGTGGACCAACTCTTGTTTTGAGCGTCTGGTTCTGGAGTTTGCCGATAGGAAGCAGTCGGGCTTTGTTCGAGAATGCCACGGAGATATGCACTCGGGAAACGTGGTGTATTGGAATGAGCAATTCGTCCCGTTTGATGGCATTGAATTCAATGAAGCCTTTCGCTGGATCGATGTGATGAGTGACGTTGCGTTTCTCGTGATGGACTTGCTTGCGCGCCAACAGGAGCCGTTGGCCAATATCTTCATCAACTCTTATCTTGAACAAACAGGTGACTACGCCGGATTGGAGGTGTTGCGTTGGTATCTGGTTTATCGTTCGCTTGTTCGCGCTAAAGTCGACGGTATCGTGATGACGCAGCATCCCGAAGATTCGAAAGAGTTCGAGACGGCATCCGCCGGTCGAATCAGCTACATGGATCTTGCAACTCGCTTGGTCAAGGTAAAGCCTCCGACGCTTTGGATTACGCATGGACTCAGTGGTAGCGGCAAGTCGACTGGGGCCGAAGAAATCGTTCTACAAAAAGGGGCTATCCGCATCCGAGCCGATGTTGAACGCAAACGCTTGTTTGGGAAAGATGCGACCTATCGGGCGAACGCCGAGGAGATGAAACGATTGTATTCATCGGAAATTTCCGAACAGACCTACAGTCGATTGCACAAATTGGCTGAGACCGTATTGCAAGCAGGCTACTCCGTAATCGTCGATGCCACTTTTTTAAAAAGACAACAACGAGCCATGTTTGCATTGCTTGCGAAAGAGCTTTCCCTTCCGTTCGAGATCCTGGACTTTCATGCGAGTTATGAGACACTGAGAGAGAGGGTGAAACATCGGGCAGCAATTGGATACGATCCGTCCGACGCGGACCTGCCGGTTCTAGAAAGACAGATCGATCTTGATGAACCACTTGACGAAACCGAACAGCGGAATAGTCGGACCATACGTCAAGAGTAACGTTGTATTTAGAAATGATTCCGAGTCGATACCGGTGAGCCACCCGTTGCTCATCAATTCGTTCAATTTGCGTCCAGGCTTACCACTTGCACCGTTTCCTTCGGTTAGAATGGCGGCTAGTTCGAGAGCGACTTCTCCTACTCCAGCCTAGTATTGCATCCAACTACGCATTCCCACCTGCACTGTCCAAGGAATCTTGTTATGAAAAGCACAACGAATTCTCAACGCCGTTCGTTTCTAGTTCAATCGTCCGCCGCTGCAACCGGCGCGCTGATCGCCCCAACCATACTCCATGCTCAAACCCGAAAGCAGGAGCTGCAGGTCGCGTGCGTCGGCGTCAACGGAATGGGGTGGAGCGATCTATCCAGTGTCGGCTCGCATGCCAAAGTAAAGTTTGTTGGGTTTTGTGACATCGACACAAACCGATTTGACAAGGTCGACGAGAAGTTTCCAAACGTTCCTCACTTTGCAGACTACCGAGAGATGTTTGCTAAACTCGGTGACAAAGTCGATGCAGTCATCGTTTCAACCCCCGATCATATGCATGCCCCAATCGCGATGATGGCCATGAATGCGGGCAAACACGTTTATTGTCAGAAGCCACTCACACACACGGTCTGGGAATCTCGACAAATGACCTTGCTGGCCAAGCAAAAGAACTTGACCACACAGATGGGGAATCAAATCCATTCGGATGCACGCTATCGATTGGGCGTCCAATTGATTCACAATGGTGCAATCGGAAAGGTTCGCGAAGTGCATTCCTGGGTTGGTGTCCAAGGTCGCGAATACTGCAGGTGCACCGAACGTCCAGCTTCGGCACCCGTTCCAAGTAACGTCAATTGGGATCTTTGGATCGGCGCTGCTGCAATGCGTCCTTTCGCACCCGACGTTTACCATCCATTTAAGTGGCGGGATTGGCAAGCGTTCGGTTCGGGCGCACTTGGCGACTTTGGATGCCATCTGCTGGATCCAGTATTCGGCGCGCTGGAACTGACGGCTCCAACGAGTGTTCTCGCGGAACACGATGGAACCTCGGATGAAGTGTGGCCAGGGCCAGAAACCGTCACTTACACATTCCCTGGCACACGTCGGACATCGGGCGACTCGATCAAGATCGTTTGGCGCGATGGAGGCCTCAAACCTGATGCAGCCTTAGCCCAAATGCCTGCAGGCCAAGAGTTACCCAAGAGTGGTTCAATCTTCATTGGTGAAGGTGGAGTCATGCTGCTGCCGCATGTCGGAAGCCCTGCACTTTATCCTGTCGAGAAGTTTTCGAAGTATTCGATTCCTACTGTGGCGGGAAGCAGCCATTGGCACGATTGGGTCGACGCGGTGATCGGCGGCAAGAAGACGACCGATGGCTTCGAGTTCGCCGGTCCCGTTTCGGAAACAGTGCAATTAGGAAACATCGCCGCCAGATTGCCAGGGAAAAAATTGGACTGGGATGCCGCCCGTCTCAAGATCACCAACTTGCCTGAAGCGAACCGATTCTTGATGAAGGAATATCGGGCTGGATTTGAAGTTAAACCTGCTTGACCCGTTTTGTGGGATCTAGTTACCAGGCTCTGCGGCTCTGCCTGGTAACTCAATGCAAGCGAGGCTCCGCCTCGCCGAAATGCATCCCTAATTTGTAAACTCGGGAGGCAGGAGCCTCCACTATAATGCGTTCCCAGGCAGAGCCTGGGAACGAGAGGTCTCTGCGACGTTAATTCCAATCAGTGGCGCTAGCCTTTCAAAAGCTTGAGACACAGGCTGGAAGCCTATGCCACCTGATTCCAACCACTCACCGCCTAGGTCCAACATGAATTTTCGAATTGGCAAACTTGTCGCCTGCTTTGGTTTTGCACTGACTGGATTGCTCCAGTTGCACGCCGAGGACCGCAAGCTTGATTCATTCCAATCACAGCAGCTAACAAGCGAATACTACTCCGAGGGAGCTGCTGCAGGCGATTTCGACAACGATGGCGTTCTTGATTTCGTTTATGGGCCACATTGGTACGCGGGCCCAGACTTCAAGACCAAGTACGAAATCTATCCGCCTAAACCCCAAAATCGAGAAGGATACTCGGATCATTTTTTTGCCTGGGTCTACGATTTTGACAACGATGGATGGAAAGACATTTTCACCGTCGGATTTCCAGGCACTCCCGCTTACGTTTATCGTAACCCTGGCAAACCTGCAGCGGCCAAGGCTTGGACCAAGCATCAGGTATTTGACTCGGTATCCAACGAATCACCTCAGCTGACGCAACTTGTCGGGGATGATCGGCCTGAACTGGTCTGCACTCGCGATGGATACTTTGGATTCGCGACCATCGATTGGAGCAAGCCCTTCGATGCTTGGGGATTTACGGCAATCTCAGGCCAAGTCACGGACAAGAAGTTTGGTCATGGACTTGGAGTCGGAGATGTCAACGGTGACGGCCGAATGGATGTCATCCATAAAGGCGGGTGGTTCGAGCAACCCAAGGAACTCTCGGCCAGCAAGCCGTGGGTCTCTCAAAAGGCTTCCTTTTCGAATGCGTATGGTGGAGCGGAGATGTTCGCCTATGACGTGGATGGAGACGGTGACAATGACATCATCACCAGTCTTGCCGCACACGATTTCGGACTAGCATGGTTCGAACAAAAACGCGATGGCGCTGACGTTGAATTCGTTCGCCACGACATACTTGGCTCCAAGCCCGAACACAATGCGCACGGTGTTGTTTTCAGCGAATTGCATTCTGTCAATTTAGAGGACATGGATGGTGATGGACTTAAGGACATTGTTACCGGTAAGACTTACTATTCCCACCATAAGGGCAGTCCCATGTGGAACACCGGTGCAGTTGTCTATTGGTTCAAATTGGTTCGTGGACCGAATGGCGTCAATTGGCTTCCGTATCGAGTAGCCGACGATTCCGGTATCGGTCGCCAAATCGGCATCATCGATCTGAATAAGGATGGGCTTCTCGATATCACCGTCGGAGGAATGAAAGGAGCTCACGCACTGATTCATCAACGCAAAACCGTGGATGAGTCGACGTGGGTGGCAGCTCAGCCAATTCCATTCAAGAGTCCCACCCTCCAAGACGCTGCAAATAAGAACGCGATGATCTTCGAAGGGGAAAAATTGCCGATACTGGCCATCAGCGATGGCACGGCGATTCCACAAGACATGAGTGGTTTTGCCGCAGACCGCTGGAGCAAGGACTCGCAGCTTTGGTGGACAGGTGGCAAGGTTGGTTCGCGTCTCGAACTTGAACTCAAGGTCGAAACGGCCGGAAAGTTCGATGTCATGCTGGCACTGACCAAAGCTCAAGATTATGGCGTTGTGCAAGTTTGGTTTGATAAGCAAAAACTGGGTGAGCCTATCGATTTGTTCAACAAGCCATCCGTGATATCGACAGGCTTGATTCGGCTGGGACAGCTTCAAATCGATGCGGGTAAGCACCGATTAAGTCTCGAAATCGTTGGAGCGAACAAGGATGCTGTTCCGACTCACATGGTTGGTTTGGATGTCGTGCAACTTGGGCTCTCTGGCGGGGTGCAGCCACAGTCAAAAGCGGGCAAAAAGCTGAACCTAAATTTCGAGAAAGGCACGCTCGAAGACTGGACAGCAACCGGCAACGCATTCGACGGCCAGCCGATCAAAGGCGATACCGTTGCAACAAGACGCGGCGATATGAAAAGTCAACATGAAGGGGAATTTTGGATCGGCGGTTTTGAGACGCTTGGAGACAAGGCGAAAGGAACACTGACTTCCACAGGATTTGTGGTCGATAAGCCATTCGCATCTTATTTGATCGGTGGCGGAAGTAGCAAAGAGACTCGCGTCGAATTGGTGGAATTACAAACCAACAAGGTCCTTCACCAAGCGATGGGTCGAACGACAGAGGACATGCGGTTGGTCGTCATCGACCTTACCAAGCATCAAGGCAAAGAGTGTGTTGTACGTTTGATCGACGAAAGTTCCGCAGGCTGGGGGCATCTCAATTTTGATGGATTTCAATTGCACGAAAGCCAACCCGGTCCTATCACGGTTCCAGAAACGCCGATGGTTGCGGACCAGTATCCCTTCGAAGGGTTGAAGGCCGTTGAAGCCGCCAAGGCGATGAAAGTACCCGAAGGATTTCGCGTGATCGCAAGCGCGTCCGAGCCCGATGTCTTGCAACCGATTGCCATGGCTTTGGATGATCGTGGACGGGTCTGGCTCGCAGAAGCGTACGAGTATCCGATTCGTGCCGCAGACGGAAAAGCAAGGGATCGGATCTTGATTTTCGAAGATACCAACGGAGACGGTACGTTGGATAGCCGCAAAGTATTTGCGGAAGGGCTCAACCTCGTCAGCGGAATGGAAGTTGGGTTTGGCGGCGTATGGGTTGGCGCGGCACCTTATCTTTTGTTCATTCCGGATCGCAACGGAGACGACAAAGCAGACGGACAACCTGAGATCTTGCTCGACGGCTGGGGATACCAAGACACTCACGAAACACTCAACGCCTTCATATGGGGTCCAGATGGCTGGCTCTACGGATGTCATGGAGTATTTACGCATTCCAAGGTTGGCAAACCCGGAACGCCTGACAAGGACCGGGTGCCACTCAATGCAGGCGTTTGGCGCTATCATCCAACCCGACATGAATTCGAGGTGTTCGCCCATGGGACGAGCAATCCTTGGGGAGTCGATTTCAACGATCGAGGGCAAGCGTTTATTACCGCTTGCGTTATCCCCCACTTGTACCACATGATTCAAGGTGGACGGTATGAGCGCCAAGGAGGAACGCACTTCAATCCCTACACCTACGACGACATCAAAACGATCGCAGAGCACCGTCACTATGTCGGTGCAACCCCGCATGCTGGCAATGGAAAGTCGGATTCGGTTGGAGGTGGTCATGCACATGCTGGCGCAATGATCTATCTTGGGAACACTTGGCCTGAGAAATATCGAGATCAGATCTTCATGAATAACATCCATGGACAGCGGCTAAATATTGATGCGTTGAAGCAAAGCAAATCCGGCTACATCGGAAGCTACTCACCTGACTTTTTGCTTACCCACGACAAGGCATCCCAGATTCTCAATTTGCGATATGGTCCTGACGGTCAAGCTTGGATGATCGATTGGTACGATATGCAAGCTTGCCATTTGACGGATCCGGGCAAACATGATCGCAGCAACGGACGCATCTACAAGATCGTTTACGGGGATTTGAAACCGGTCCAAGTCGATCTGTCCAAGCAGACCGACAAGCAATTGGTTGAAAACATGCTCAATCCCAACGATTGGTACGTTCGACATAGTCGACGGGCACTACAGGAACGAGCGGCCACGGGCAAAGTCAGCGCCGATGCAATCGAGTTGCTCAAATCCATGGTCGTTCAAGATGCCGATGAAACGAGAAAATTGCGAGCTGCGTGGTGTCTAAGCGCAATGGTTCAATTCGATGCGAAGACCTGCCAAGCGATGTTGTCGGACAAAAGCGAATACGTGAGGGCTTGGGCCATTCAGTTGGGACATCAAAGCACAGCCGCAATCGAGGCTGTTTCGTCCAATCAGCTTGCGAAAATGGCTGGAAAAGAAAAATCTGCAGTCGTTCGACTTTATCTCGCATCGGCAGCCCAACGTCTGCCAATGCCGCAACGCTGGGAACTCTTGCAAAATCTAATTGCTTACGAAGACATCGCAAGCGACCACAACCTACCGCTGATGCTTTGGTACGCGGCTGAACCGCTGGCAGAGCTGGATGCAGAACGAGCGATGGCCTTAGGATTGGCTGCGTCCAAGACGGTTCCCATACTTCGGGACTACATGTTGAGACGCATTGGTGCGTCCGCGAGTGAACAAGCCATTGCATCGTTGGTTAACGGGCTCAGCAAAGCGGATACAGAAGAACTTCAGCTTTCCTTTCTTAATGCCCTTGCAAGTTCTTTAACCGGAAAACGAAAAGTCCAAGCTCCCAAGCAGTGGGATTCTGTCTACCAAAAACTTATCCAATCTTCAGCAAAGGTTCGGTTGAAAGCCGAGTCGCTCGGAGTAACGTTTGGTAGCGAGTCCGCATTGGTAAAAGTCCGAAACCTGTTGCAGTCGACGTCCGAAAACACAGAGACACGATTAGCGGCGTTGAACTCGTTGCTGGGTGCAAAAGATCCCAAGCTTGTACCGGTGCTCAAAGGATTGTTGACCGATAAAAGTCTCCGAGGTTCGGCGATTGCCGGGCTTTCCCAGTATTCAGATCCAACGTCTGCTAACTCGATATTGGATGTCTATCCCGATCTCTCGCAGACAGAGAAACGCATTGCTTTGGGTGCATTGTCAGCTCGACCAGACGACGCAATTACGATGCTGCAAGCGATCGATTCCAAGCGAATCGCATCGAGCGATTTGAGCGCTGACTTGGTTCGGCAGCTGGAAAATTTGAAGAGTGAAAAGGTCTCTGCACTGCTAACAAAAACTTGGGGAATCGTTCGCGAGACACCAGCCGACAAGGCCAAGTTGATCGACGAGTACAAGACTCTCGTTCAATCCAAGAAGCAACCAAAGCCCGACCTGGCGCTCGGGCGGGCGGTGTACGCCAAGACGTGTCAACAATGCCACGTCTTGTTTGCGGCAGGAGGAAAGATTGGCCCAGAGCTTACCGGTTCAAATCGAGCCAACCTCGACTACTTGCTCAGCAATGTCGTTGACCCAAGTGCCGTCATGGCCAAGGAGTACCAACCCACGATTGTCCTGACGGACGGACGTACCATCACTGGGTTGATCAAGGCGGAAGATTCCAAGGCGATCACGCTTCAGACGGCGAATGCGATCGAAGTCATCCCATTGGCTGAGATCGAAGAGCGAAAACTGAGCGACAAATCCATGATGCCAGACGATCAGCTTCGCCAATACAGTCCGCACGAGATTCGATCGTTGATGGCTTACCTAGCGAGCGAACAGCAAGGTCCGATCTTGGCAACACAATCCAACGCTCAAGACTTCTTTAATGGTCAGAACCTTGCATATTGGCGAGGAGATGCTGAGCTTTGGAAAGTGGCTGATGGCGAAATCGTCGGGCTGACCAAGGGGCTAAAACACAATGATTTCTTGATGAGCGAGTTTGCTGTCGAGGACTTTCATTTAAAGGTGGAAATAAAACTGGTCGGCAATCTTGGAAACAGTGGCATTCAATTCCGAAGCGCGGCAACCGAGAGCGGCATGAAGGGCTATCAAGCGGACGTCGGCGAGGGGTGGTGGGGCAAGCTCTACGAAGAAGAGGGTCGCGCATTGCTCTGGGATAAATCCGGGGAGAAGCATGTCAAGAACGGCGAGTGGAACGTGTACGAAGTTCGTGCCGTTGGTTCCAAGATCCAAACATGGATCAACGGCCAGCTCTGCGTCGACTTGGACGATCCAAAGGGGGCTGTGCGTGGTATCATTGCGTTCCAGCTTCACTCAGGAGGAGCGACGGAAGTTCGATTGCGAAACATTGAGCTTCGCGTTCTTGAAGCGGGAGATAAATAATCGGGACTCGATGTTAGGGCGAGCAGCAGTTTGACATCGTCCTAACAATCGGGTGGCACGCCCAAGGGACATCGATTCGAGGTGTGCAATCTAGTTACCAGGCTCTGCCTGGTAACTCAATGCAAGCGAGGCTCCGCCTCGCCGAAATGCATCCCTAATTTGTGAACTCAGAACTCAGGAGGCAGGAGCCTCCACACCAATGCGTTCCCAGGCAGAGCCTGGGAACGAGTAGTCTCTGCCACGTTAACTACAATCAGTGGCACTACTTGCGGAACTCGATAGAGTCGATGTTCATCAGTCCACCGCCCCCATTCGCGTTCTTGAACACGAAAAACAAATCGCGCTTGCCCTCTTGCCCCTCTAGCAATATCGACAGCTCTGAGAACGCTTCCCAGTCGCCGTTCACAGCCACGTCGACTCGACCGATCAATTCGCCATTTTCTTTGTCTCGACGCACTTCGATGAAACCACCTTGGCCAGCGCTTGCGACGCGAAGAACGATCTGACCTACCTTGGTCAGTGTGATTCCATTGAGCTGCAGGATTGCCCCGCTTTCAATGGCTCCGACGAAAGCCTTTCCTTGCGCTCGGTCGGAATTCAGCACCGCTGCTTTTCGGATCGAGTCGACCTGCTCGGCTTGGACAACACGGCTGCGTAGTCGAATCGTCTGCGAGCCAGTTAAGGCTGGTATTGCGCCTTGTCCCAAGTCCGTGTAGAAAGCCTCGAGCTGAACGCCACTCAAATCGGCTTTTACTTCGATCGAGTTGTTCAATCCGCCAACGGTCTTCGAATTCGAGTCGGCTTGAATGGAATAAACATATCGAACCATCTCGCTGACTTGCTCTGGAGTGTGTTGAGCATGTGGAAGCATGGCGACCTTGCCCCATACACCCGTGGAACCTTCCCTGACTCGCTTGATAGACGCTTCTAACGCATTCGGAACGTCGCGATACTTTTTCGCGACTTCCGCAAACATAGGCCCTACAAGCGCTCGATCGACCGCATGGCAATTGAAGCAATCGCTTTTGCGCATTAAGTCCAAACCGACGGGGATCGGCTTGTTATTCGTTTGCCCTAAGGTCAGCGGGCTGGCTTGAACGAAGGTCCTGCTCGGGGCAGATAGCTCGATCGTTTCGAGATTCCTCGCATCCGCGTTTTCAAAGTCGCTGGTGCCGTCCTCGATGTCATCGATTTGCAGACGGTACGAAATCTTTTCACCGGGTGTAAAGAAATCGCCATCCTTTGGCGACAAGAATACTACTTCAGGACGTGCGTTTCCGACGATGACCGGATAGGTGGCCACATCCGATGCACCCTTGGGATCTTTGACTTCCAGAGACACGGTGTAGGAACCAGGCTCTTCGATGGTCGCTACGGCATTCGCAGATTCGGACAAAACTCTTTCGATACGCTCATCCCCCGTGGTGCGAGTTAGCTTCCATCGGTAAGTGAGCGTGTCACCGTCCTTGTCGGACGAGCCTTCGGACTTCAGTCGCAGCTTAAGCGGTTCCTTGCCGATGTTGTTTTCGACGACGGCTTTGGCAACAGGCGATCGGTTGCCACGGGCGTATTCGATGCGATGCAAGGCCGCGTCTGCATTGACGCCCCAAGTTTCTCCGTATTCGATAACGTACAAGCGACCTAGGTTGTCAAACTCGAGATGGATGGGGCGAGTGATTTTGATTGCAGGTAGAAACCTCTCAAGTTTCTGCAGATTGGAATCCTTATCCATATGCACCGCCATGATCCAATTCCGCGACCACTCGAATGCAAAGAGCGTTGAGTCGTAATTGTCAGGGAATTTGGTGTCGGAACTCAAGTTGGGATCGAAGTGGTAGACTGGACCGGCGCATGCGGTTCGACCGCCAGTACCTACCTCAGGGAATTCTTTGGATTCGCCCGCTGGATAATACAGAAAGGGAGGTTGCAAGGGAGGCAAGTCTTTCGCACCGGTGTTGTTGACCGAATGATTGTACGGATGGGCTGGATCTTGCGGGTCACCGATCTTGCCTGTGGTAAAGTCGACCATGTTATACGGACGATTGGGACCGATGAAACATGGCCAGCCAAAGTTGCCTGCCCTGCGAGCTTGATTGACTTCGTCGTAGCCTTTCGGACCGCGTGGCCCATCTCCACCAGCATCGGGTCCGACATCGCCCCAGTACAAGAAACCAGACTTCGGATCCACGCTGATGCGCCATGGGTTGCGGCACCCCATCACATAGATCTCAGGATGCCCGACCGATCCATCCTTGGGAAAGAGATTGCCGTCAGGAATCGAATAGCCTTCGGTTGGATTCGGGCGGATGCGAAGCACTTTGCCGTTATAGCTTTTGGTGTTGCCTGCGGTTCGAAGTCCATCCCACGGTTCACGATTGGGCCGTTGATCGATCGGTGCATAGCCCTCGGAGTCATTGAAGGGGTTTGTATTGTCTCCTGTTCCAACATAGAGACATCCATCTGGGCCAAAGGTCATGGAGCCTGCATGGTGGCAGCACTCGCGGCGTTGCTCTTCGAAGCGAAAAATCTTCTGTTCAGATGCGATATCCAAAGTATCGTTCGTAAATCGAAAGCGACTGAGCTGCTGACCTGGGAAACTTGGTGGCGAGTACTGCAGATAGACCCAACCGTTCTCCGAAAACTTGGGATCTAGGCAAATCCCGATCAGCCCGTTTTCTTGTTCGGTCGTAACCTCGATCTTAGCGATTACCTTGTTCGTTTTGGTTGCCGGATCAATCAATTTGACGTTGCCCGCAAGCTCGATCAAAAAAATCCGCCCGTCGGGTGCATTGGCCATCTGCATCGGCTGGACCAAGCCTGTCGCAATCGTAATCTTTTCGAATCGAGTCGGATCAACGTCCTCGGCTGAACAGAAAACGGTACAGCAAAGCAAGGTGGCGATGAAAGAAAGGGAAGCGAGGAGTGGAAGTGACTTTGGGTGGAACCGATTCATGGTGTTTTTCGTAAAGTTAAGGTGACACTCAGGCTATGATTTCTTGGACGACTCGAGCCGGTCGTTTATTCGTGATGATTTGCTCTTGGCCGCTATGGATGTACAACGTTTCATCGTGCTTCAAACCAAATTGATTCAAGATTGTCGCTTGGAAATCGTTGGGGGTCACGATGTTTTCGACGGCTCTGTGCCCGAACTCATCCGTCTTACCGAATGTCATACCAGGTTTGAATCCGCCGCCGGCCATCCAAATGCTGAAGCCTTGGCCGTTATGATCGCGTCCAGCTTTTTCGGGCGAACCGTGTTCTTGTGTGACTGGGAGTCGTCCGATCTCGCCCCCCCAATGCACGATGGTTGAGTCGAGCATTCCGCGTTGCTTGAGATCTTGTACCAAGGCTGCTGCAGGCTTATCCGTCTTTTTGCATATCGACTTGAGCCCACTGACGATTCCGCTGTGATTGTCCCAGGGTTGTCCGCTATGAAACAATTGGACAAAGCGAACGCCGCGCTCGACCAAACGTCGGGCAATCAAGCAGCGAGTGCCATACTCTTTGGTCTCTGGATGATCCAGCCCGTACATTCGGTGCGTTGCGGTCGTTTCTTTTTCGATGTCGAGCGCTTCGGCGGCCGCAGTCTGCATGCGGGCAGCCAATTCATAGCTTGCGATCCGTGCCTCCAACTCCGATTCGCCGGGATGCGATTCGAGATGCCGACGATTCAAATCCTGTAGGAACGCAAGATTCTGTTCTTGAAATTTGCCTCGAATATGCGGCGGTGGCTCGAGATTGAGAATACGCGGCTCCTTGGGGCGCAGTACTGTCCCTTGAAACATCGCAGGCATAAAGCCGTTAGCCCAATTGGTAACACCGTCCACTGGCAAGCCGCCTGGATCGGTTAGCACCATGTAGGCAGGCAAGTTTTGCGACTCGGTGCCCAAGGCATAGACGAGCCAAGAGCCCAAAGTAGGTCGCCCCAAAACGCCTGGTATCCCGCCGTGAAAATACCGAATCGAAACCTCATGTCCATTCGCACCGGTATGCATGCTTCGGATCAAGCAAATATCATCCACGATTTCCGCAGTGTGCGGCAGCAGTTCGGAAAGCTCGGTTCCGCATTGCCCATGCGCCTTGAACCGAAAGGGGCTTCCAAAGAGCTTCTTGCTCGCCTCGTTCACGAAACTAAAGTGAATGTCCTCTTTGTAGTCGGTACCGCTGTACTTCGTCAGCTCTGGCTTCGGATCGGTAAGGTCCATGTGCGAAGGACCACCGTGTTGGAACAAGGAGATCATCGCCTTGGCCTTGGGCTCGAAATGCGTCCTTCGCGGGAGCAAGTCATTGTGCGGTTTTGCCAGGGCGATGGCTTTCGGCTGCTTGCCTTGGTCTTGCTGCAATAGCCAAGTCAACGCGATGGAGCCAATCCCCATCGCGTTCTCGGCCAAAAACTGTCGGCGACTAAAGAGTCCCATCATTGATCTACTCCTAATCGACGTAAACGAATTCGCTTGAGTTTAGTAAAGCATGGCAATAATTGACCAACACTTGTTTCGTAATGTTCGAGCCAGTGGCAATGCCGCGAGGGTCTTTCTGGATGGCTCGAAGTTGTTCGGCCACATGTGCCATCGCAAGCTGGAACTCGGCTTGAGTTGGCGGACGGCAATAAGCAATACGCCAAGCAATATGCAATTGCGAGGGAAGCTCGGCGAAACTGTCTGCAGCAAAGGGGCCATGAAATTCAGCCACGCTATCGCGCACGCGTGCTTGCGGAATTCCCTCTGTAACCGAGAATGCAATCTTGGTCGTCCAAGTGAACGAATCGGAGCTCTCGTTCGCGATGCAGTCCGCGACAAAGTCGATCGACTCACCTGCCTCCACGACGAACTCATCGATCTTGGCTTCGGCCTTGTTGTTGAGCACTTTCCACTGACCTAAAAGTCCTCGTCGATCCGAAACCACTCTTCCTCGGACTCCGTCGCCGTTGGGTGATCCGTGTTGAAGCGAGCCATCGATGCGGATGCGGCTACTGCTCGGCGACGTCCATCGGCGAATCGATGCAAAGCGAGCCCCAGTGTGCCCACCGTTTTGATTGGCGATTACCCAGCCTAGCGTCGGATCGGGTCGTTGATCGCCCCCTTGCCATTCGGTTCCTGTCCAGTGGGGCAAATCGGTAAAGCCAGTAACTCGCTGCGATTGCTCATCGAATTCACCATAACCATATCGCCACTCAGGTGTGAGCGGAGTAGGCATCTGAGGCTGATTGGAAAATTGCTCGGCCGTCAGCGGAACCGCTTCACGCATAGCACGCGCCGCCAGCAACTCCGCTTGTTGCCATGCAAACTCGCCATTCATCAAGATCAAGGACTGAGTGGCAACCGTGGAAACCGGTCGACGTTCGCAATTCACGTCCATAACGGGAGCATCAAAACTTTGGAGCATTGCCACAGGTTGCGATCGTCGCGCTTGGAGATAGAGGCTGCGTCGTTTTTGTTGACCATCGACGATGATCTGTCCAGCGTCGTCCGCCTTGATTGCGATCGGTGGACCGAATAGATTCGGCTCCAGTGTTCCTGACGCAACCAACATTCGGTCTCGAATGACCTCAGCGTCCAAGCGTTGAATCGATTTGCGCCAATAGTATGCGTTCTCCGCGTCGATCGCCGATTTCGCTTCATCGCGAACCGCACTCTGCCGCCAAGCTGTGGACGTCATGATCGTCCGATGAAGTTGTTTCAGATCCCAGCCGCTTCGTGTAAATTCGTCGGCAAGCCAGTCCAAGAGTGCGGGGTTGCTCGGGGGCATTCCAAGCTTGCCAAACTCGGACGGGGTAGGAACAATCGCTTGGCCAAAGTGATGCAGCCAAACTCGGTTGACCAGGACACGGGCTACCAACGGGTGCTTGCCGCTCGTCAGCCAGCGCGCATAAGCTAATCGTCGTCCGCTGGTCTTTAAGTTGGATGCCCGCTCGGGTATCAAAGGCAAAGCTCCTTCGTCGGCAGCGATCGTCAAGTCGGCGGGAAGGACTTTTTGCTTGGGCTGTTGATGGTCGCCGCGATGAAACAGCAGCGTATCCGGAACTCGATCCGGGAGCTCTGTCATCGCTCGAATGAATTCTTCGACGGGCTTGCGAGCTCGCGTTTCTGCAATCTTCGCGTCAAACGTTTTGAGTTCTTCGGCAGCTTTCGGAAGATACTGATATAGGACGCCGGGTGTGATGTTGACGCTCGGGTTCTTTTTGAGAAGCATCACTTGCTCTTCGGAGCGTTCCTTTTCCGGCTTTTCGTATGCGGAGCGCAGTTCGGTCTTTAGCGGCTCGTCGTACTTGAGCAGTTCCTTATCGAGCGCTTCGGCCATGTAGAGCTTTTGTTTTGCGGCCCGCTCTTCTGCGATCTTTTGGGCTTCTTGTTCGATCGCGGCGGCTTGCTCGCGGTTCGCGTTTGTATAGAGGGAAATCCGGCGAGCGTCTGGCACTCGCCACTGTTGCCAATCGAAGGCAGGCTCGAAGACGGCTCGCAGCGCAAAGTAGTCCACCTGTGAAATCGGATCGTATCGATGGTCATGGCACTGAGCGCACCCGACACTGACGCCTAGCAGAGACGAACTGACAATCTTCAGTGTGTCCGCGATAACTTTATTGCGCGCTTCGGGGCTGTTGTCTCCTGCTCCCGTACCGTCAGCGGCCATCGTGAGAAATCCGGTCGCGGTCAGCAATTCAATTTGCTCCGCTGTCCAATCTCCATTGCGTGTGCCCGCAAGTTCATCACCGGCTAGCTGCTCGACGATGAAGCGGTCGATCAGCTTATTTGAGTTCAGAGACCGAATCACATAATCGCGATACTTCCATGCCCAAGGTCGAACGGCGTCTGCAGTCGTCTGCCCTTCCGAATCGGCATAGCCGGCTACATCGAGCCAATGCCTGGACCAACGCTCGCCGTACTGAGGAGAATCGAGCAACGTATCGATCATTTGCCCAAACCAGTTTTCGTAAGACGATTTGCTCCATCGCTCCATGTCCTGCAAGCTGGGGGGCAGACCGATCAAATCCAAGAAGGCGCGGCGAATCAACGTCTCGCGATCCGCATCTGCGGAAAAGGATACGCCCGAGGGCATCGCCTGTTTCAGCAATGCATCGATGGGAGTCCGAATGCGGTCTTCTGCCTTGTTGCCAACTTCGGGGACTATGGGGCGGGCGATAGGTCGAAACGCCCAGTAGTCCCGATCTTCTGCGGTGATTGGGACACCTGGTCCGATCTGCTCTGGTTCGGGGCGATCCGTCTTAGCGCCTGCCTCGATCCATTTTTTAAGTGTCTCGACTTTTTCAGCGGGCACGTGCGCTTCGCCCGGGGGCATTTCGCCGCTGATGACTCGCTGAATCAACAGGCTGTCGATTGGTTTCTCGGAGTTAATGGCAGTACCGGAATCCCCACCAAGTTTCATAAACCGGACAAGTCTGAGGTCTAGATTACCCTCCTTCTTGTCCGTCGCTCCATGGCAATCGAAGCAATATTGCCTCAAAATCGGACGAATGTGCAGCTCAAACGTGGGTTCTTGCGATTTTGCACAGGAAGCAAACCAAAAAAGAATTGCAGTGTGCGCAACCAGGAAGACTAGTTTGCGGAGGGACATAGGAGCGGAGGGACCTGTAGCAGGCGGGTGGGGTGGGATCTGACTACGTTAGAACCATATTAGCATAGTTGGAATCCGAGCGAAATGCACGAAGCGAGGGGCGCAATGTCTCGCGGCGGCGACGAACGAGATTGGTCCGTTTTCGTTTTTGAGGCCACACAGGCCCTACGAGGATGAAGCTAGCTGTTTCGAAGCGTACGCTGAGAACGACTGCGGCGTCGTCAGCGATCCTCATCCAGGAATAGTATGGTGTGGGCCGACACCTTTTCGCTTTTCACCGCTATTTACTAGCGCCCGCTCGCTTAGGTAATACCCAGTCTTTGCGAGGGAAGTGGCAGGTATATCCACCTGGGTTACGGACTAAGTAGTCTTGATGCTCCGGTTCGGCTTCCCAGAAGTCGCCTGCCGGTTTGACTTCCGTCACGACTTTACCGGGCCACAAACCCGATGCGTTAACGTCCTCAATGGTGTCCAAGGCAACGCGTTTCTGTTCGTCGTTGGTGAAAAAGATCGCGGAACGGTAAGAAACTCCACGGTCATTGCCTTGACGATTCTTTGTCGTTGGATCATGGATTTGAAAGAAGAACTCGAGCACTTTACGGAAGTCGGTCTTACTCGGATCGTAGACCACTTCGATGGCTTCGGCGTGCGTACCGTGATTGCGATACGTGGCGTTTTTCACGTTACCGCCTGAGTATCCAACGCGCGTTGAAACAACACCTGGTTGCTTGCGAAATAGATCTTCCATCCCCCAGAAGCATCCACCTGCCAAAACTGCTTTTTCAGTCTCCACTTTGTTCCCTGCTACGGTTGCTGTTTTGGAACCAGCAGTCGCTTGATCGGGCGATTGTGCGTTCCCGTACGGTGCTCGGATAGCCGTACCAAGTAAAACCATTCCGGCTACGATTGTCCACCACAAATTGGTCTTTAGGTCCATTTTGTCTCACTCCTAAACGAAGATTCATAGTTTGCAAATTGGTTTGACACACGAACTCGAAATATCTTACTCGAATGCCGTGTTCTTGGCGACCGGATCCGTTCGCGGCGACGAACGGTTCGTCGATGTTCACCAGACAGTTCGACGATGTTCACCAGAAATTTCACACGAGAGTGTAAATCGGCTCGCCTGTCCGCTCACCGGAAATGTTCCGTTATGGTAGCATTGTCTGGATCATTTGATCTGTCACGGCCCAATTATTACCCAGGAGAATCATGGGCATCGATTTGTGGATCGCCATTGCGGTCATGTCCTTTCTCGCTGCGTTGGCCGCGGTGATCGTGGCGACACGCTTGTATTCCGACACCGGCCAATGGACTATGCTCGGATTGGCAGCCTCGGCATTCGGCATGGTCATCTTTTTGCTCTATGGCTCCGGTCAATTGTTTTGGGCGCGGTTGATCCCGGTCTCGGCCGCAATCATCTACTCCAACTTGAGCGCCATTTTTGCGGCGATGGCGGCGGGTTGGGCGTGGCGGTTGCCAAAAACGCCCCAGTGGCGACGCGCGACGCTCGCGGTTTTGTTGTCGATCGGTTCGGTGATCGCGATCCTGTGGCCCCTCCTATCCATCGGCTTGCGTCCGCCGCCGCCTGGCGGGAATGTATGGAGCGAAGGGGTGGCCAAGCAAACGTCTTGGGCGACCTGCAGCCCAGCAGCGGCGGCAACACTTTTCCGCGGCGAAGGCATCGAGGTGAACGAAGCGGAAATGATCCCACTCTGTTTGACCGACTACGCTGGCACTCCGACGCTCGGTCTCTATCGCGGTGTCAAGTTGATTGCGACTCGGCATGACCGCCGAGTCGTGCTACTCGACGGCGGCTTGACCCGTTTGATTGCCGACAACGACTGGCCCGTCCTGGTGTCGGTGGGGTTGCCCTTTGGTGTCGAAGATCGCCGATTCGTCGAACAGTGGGGGTGGATTCCTGGCATGGGGCATTCGGTAGTTATTTTGGGACGAACCACCGACGGCAACTTTATCGTAGGCGACCCCGCCGTGGGCTTGGAGATTTGGTCCAAGGCCGATCTTGATCTTCTCTGGAGCGGCGTGGGGATGCGAGTCGAGTGATTCTCGGTTCTAGGCACATCGGTAACTGTTTTTCATACCAATTAGCCGTTGGGCGCTAGCCCCGGTTTTCCAATTGCTCGACATTTGTCGAGAACCGGGGCTAGCGAGCAACGGCTACGCCTCAATCGCGACCTCATCGACTCAGCATGGACACATAAAGTTCGCGAATCTTGCGAGTCATCGTTTCGTGCCGAAATTGGTCCGTAAACAGAACCCTTCCACGTTGTCCCATCTTCTCGCGTAGCCCCTCATTTCTCGCCAATTTATCGATCGATTCGGATAAGCCTAAAATTTGCTTTGCAGGAAGCAAAAATCCAGTTTCGCCGTCCAGGACCACTTCTTTCGCACCGTCGATGTCGTAACTGATCGCCGGCTTGCCTGCAATCAGTGCTTGAGGTAACGCTCTCGCTAGGCCTTCGCGCAGCGATGCGTGAACCAATACATCCATCGCCCCGATATAGTCAGGCACTTGATCGGGGGGCACCAAACCCGTGAATACGAATCGATCGCTCAGTCCGCTGCTCAAAATCTCGGATTCGAATTGTTCGCGTAGGATTCCGTCTCCAACAAACAGGAACTTGATCGCGGGATTCGTTTTGCATACTTGCTTGGCGGCTTGAATCACGTAAGTGTGGCCCTTGAGATGATAAAGCCTTGCGATCTTTCCAAAGACCACATCCGTTTCGTGGAAGCCGAGTCGTTTGCGAATCGCCACACGATTCTTGGCGCTGTTCAAGAAAGGCTCAACATCCATACCGCTATAAATGGTCGTGAATTTGCTTCGCTCCGCCACTTTCGCAGCAACCATTAACTCCGTCATCGCATTCGCAACGCTGATCATATGATGACAACGCTTCGCAGCCCATCGCTCGCATGCAACGAAGAACTGCCTGCTCAGCCAATTTTGAAAGGGATGAAAGGGAGCTCCATGAACGGAATGAATCACGCAGGGTACGCCACAATTCCAGGCTGCGTAACGTCCCAACAAGCCAGCTTTCGCACTGTGCGTGTGGACAACATCCGGTTGCCAATCGCGGATCGAGGCCTTGAGCGCGACCAATGCCCGCGCATCATGAATTGGGTGAATCGATCGGATCAACGAAGGCTGAACTTCAATCTTGAGTCCATCTGTCGAAGAATGGGAAAGCAACTTTCCCTCCGCCCCCTCGGTTGGTCCAGTGATCAACTTCACCTCGTCACCAAAATCTCGAATCAAATCCATGCAATTGAAGAGTGTATTCTCTTGTGCTCCCCCCACAATCATCCTGGTGATCACATGCAAGACACGCATCCTAGTCCTCGCTCGCTTTGGTGGATGTCAGGGCTGGCAAGGCATAGCGAATCGACAGTCCGAACAAAATGCAGCCAGCGCCGACCCAGGTCCACCATTGAGGCGGTTGGTAGTTCGGATCACCCATGCGAGTCAAATGCACCCAGACTGGCAATAACACCGGCTCCAGCAGGGTGATCATAGCGGCCAAATGGCTTGGCGTTGTTTTAAGTCCATTCGCGAATAGCAAATACGGCAACCCCATTTGAAACATGCCGATCCCCATCAACAATAACCACATCCAGCCCGAAGGTATGGAGACACCGCTCATCCAAACGAGAGGGAGCATGGCGAATGCCGTGACCATATGATTGAGTGCTATCAACCAAGCGGATTCGTGGCCTCGAAGGGAGCGTATGCTCAGCACAACACCTGCATAGCACACCCCCGAAGCAATTGCTAATAGACTTCCCCACCAACGATACTCTGGCGGTCTAAAGCCATAGAGCGACTCCATCACTAAGATAAACACCACACCAGCAATGCACATTGACAACATTACCCAATCTCTCTCGGTTGTCCTTTCTCGAAAAATTACAACCGCGCCGAGCATGACCCATCCTGGTGACAGATTCTGAAACCAAATCGCGTTGGCAGGCGAACTGACGACCAAGGCGGAGAGAAACGTCCAATTCATGGCTGCGAAACAAATTGTCATTGGAATCATGGCCCAGTGCCAACTGGGCTTACGCACCATTGGCAGCAACAGCAGAAGTGCAAAACACGCTCTCCAAAAAGCGAGCGTTGAACCGCGAGCTTCCGCTGGCCAAACATTGAGCAGGGATGTTTGCGTAAAGAACCCGCTTGTGCTCCACAAAATCGACGCCAACACGACCAACCAGATTCCCGGCGTAAATAATCTTCTTTGATGCTCTACCAAGTTGAAATTTCCATTGCTATTCAAATCCATCCCTATCGGTTAGATAAGCCCGTCAGCGGCCATGAGTTCCGACCATGGAGTTTTCAAAGCGGGGACGGATGATGTGCTTGAGTGCAAGCACGCCATCGGCAGTGACACAACGGATCGCAATGCCAATTCAAGCCACATACGGTAACGGTAGCTGGCACGAGTAGACTCGGATGTCATGCGTTTGGCATGCTTCCATGCGTTTTTGATATAGCCTCCACGAATCGCGACACGAGCCCATTTACCGTGTCCCGCTGGAGAGCGCCTATCCAACGGACTAACGGCGAGATGCTCGGGAAATTCCAAATCACGCTCGAGATAGGCCTCTCGTAAAAGTTCATTCATCCGACCCCGCTGGGCCTCTTGATGGGACCAACAAACGCTTTTGCTATGTTGTCGATAGCACATACCCGTCTTCTGAACATTGGATAGTTCGCCATGTTGAGAAAGCCGTAGCCACATATCATGATCCTCAATCCATTCGTACTTGCTACGATACCCTCCAATCGATCGGACGATGTTGCCTCGCATCATGACACTCGGATGGAAGAATGCCGATTCGCGTTTTAGCAATCTAGCAACGAGCTCGTTATGGTCTGCCGTGAGCTGCGTTAACCGAAGAGGAGCATCATCCGTGTCGATTTCGAGAGCCCCCGTGCCGAGAGCTACGATCGTTGGATCTTTGCACAGCGCGTCTACCTGCCATTCAAATCGTCCGGGGAATGCGATGTCATCGCCATCCATCCTGGCTAACAATGGCGCTCGGGACACTTCCAGAGCGCGGCTTAACGCCGCCACTATGCCTTGATTGCGTTGATGCACAACGAGCATGCGATGATCATAGCGAGCGAACCAATCCAAAATGGCCCCCGAGTCGTCCGTGCTGCCATCGTTGATACAAATCAGTTCAAAGTCGGTATGCGTTTGTTCCAAAATACTCCCAACTGCCTTCGCCAAATAGGGAGAGCAATTGTAGACCGGCATCAACACAGAGATCAGCGGCGTAGTCACCTGGTTTCCTCGCAGTAAGTGCAAACCATTATGAAGCGATCGCGAGCGATCGCATGAAGCGCTCGAAAGTCAGTCGAATCGATCGTTTTTTTGGCTGTAATGTTAGTCGCTTGGTTGTGCGCATAGATGGTCTATAAGTATCGAAGTGTTTGCAAAGCACAGCGAAGAGGTTGAGTTCGTCCAGGACAATGCTGCGAGATTGCTGAATCAGCGGCAGTTTAGATTGAAAATCATTTGCGGTAAGATGCCTTCGAATGGTATCAATCGATTTCGCGGGATCGTAGATATCGATCCTAGCAAAACTTCCTTCCGGAAAGACGCGGTCAGCGTAACCGCCACCCGAGTAAAATGGGAAACTCCAACCGAGAAATCCGTCTGGGAGTTTCTCGGACATGTAGTAATCGGAATGGTCATTTTCAAGCACCACATGATATTGATAACCCCAAATAGCATCTGCTTTGTCGGGTACGTCGCGAACCCCGCGGCCAAACACGTCGACTTGATCCCCAAACGCCGCTCGGAGATGCTCTACAAATTGCAAGCGTTTCCGATGATCTTCCGTGGTAACTTTGTTGCTCGCAATAACACTCAGCAGCCTTGATTTGACAGGTGGACGCATTTTAGCCAATGAATCATAGTCTAGAACCTTCGCATGGGCTTTACAGGGATACATGCCGTAGTGCCAAGGTTGAGCTTCATGAGCTTTGATTGACCTTGGGTGCAGAATGGACTTGTGGCTGGTGCGAACGCATCCAAACTGGCTAGTATATCGATCGCGATACGTTCGAATGCTGGGTGGCTCGGCTGTAATCAGAAGCGTATCGCTGCGATGGCATCCATGCGATTCCGTTTTAACGAGATCTTCGTAGACGACCCAAGCATCAATCGGTCCGTCGGATTGATTTAATGAGAATCGATGGTTGCACCAACTAGCCCCCCGGTTTGGGATTTGCCGCTCAATAGGCTGGGTTGGAAACGAATTGGTAAGAAGGATGTCAGCCATTTGGGTTTGTCTACACCAAAAACGAATGGTAAATCAAGTCCGTTTGCCCAGCTTACCGCCCGCTCTCTCTTTCGCCAGAAGTGTTACAACCGTCAGATTCACTCAATTCGACAAGAATGATTTGCCGATAGACTCAACGAGGAACGTGTTCGGGAATGGCGAAGTCATTTCGATACACATTTTAATTGCATTGCGGAGTAAGCAAAATGCGGTCGAATCAAACTAGGACCATCCAAAAACGGGCCAAACGGCGAGTGCTAGCATTGGCGATTGGTGCAGTCGCATTCGCTGGCTATGGTGCAATATCGTTGTCTGCCGACGATGCCAATCCGGTTGCAAAAACGGTAACCGAAATGAACAAGGTATCTGCCGTACGTTCTGTTGGAATCCGTCTGATAAGCGGTTCTGCGGCTGAAAAGGCAACGTCCAAGGAGAAGCTTCAGGCGCCCCAGACTAAGTCACCTTTGCCAAACTTAGTGTTACCTGTGCCAAACTTAGTGTCACCTGAGCCGAGCTCTGCGTTACCTGAGCCGAGCTCTGCGTTACCTGAGCCGAGCCACACTCCAAGTGCATTGCTACAGCTGTCGACCGCTCCAACGCCAGAGAGGAATTTGCCCCTCGTCACCGCTGCGGGACGCTTGGAGCTACCCCCTCCCCCTCCGCCGATGGCAGAAATACTGAACCAGAGCACGAATCGCAAAGTCATGGTCAAGCTCTCCAGTGACAATACTCAATCGAACGCCGCAGCGCCTGAAATCGCGTCTATTGCCAGAGTGGAGCCGATCCGCGTCTCCCTTGGTGGCATCGTTAAATCCGAAGTCCCACCAGATCTGTCGGTCGCATCCGTGTCTGCGTCCGTCTTAAAGAACAGATTGCCTGAGCAGATTAAACCGAAGCCAACTCAGATCACGCATACGGTATCCCTGGCTCAATCCACCGAGATTGATTTGCCGGCGCCGGAACACAGTCTGGACGAAATCTCGACAGTGTCACTATCGACCGTTGCCGTCGTCAACGAACAGCTCGCGCCTCAATCGCTAGATAAAACAACCGATTCTCGATCGAACGCGGAAGAAACGCCAGACGGATTTGTTTCGCTTGCTCCACCGTCGCTTCCCGAATTCGTCGCAGGCACTGAAGAGGTCACGCAAACTGGCGGTGCAACGCCCCCTTCGACATTGGATCCACGTTGGGCGAATGGATCGCCTTCTGCCATCATCGAACTTGAAAGCCAATCGGCCAAGGCGATGGATATTCCTGGCGGCATCAAAACCATCACCGTCGAAAACGAGGATGTATGTCGCATTCTGCACGACGCGAAGACGATTACACTCGTCGGCAATCGAATTGGATCGACGCTGGTCGAGATCTGGACGAATGAAGCCAAGGAAACACCGATGCTTGTTCGCGTCAATGTTTCGCAGCCTTGGCAAAAATCCAACTCGAGACCTACCGACGTGCGCGACGTGAAACATGCGGTAGCACAAGCCTTCCCAAAGGCGAATATCAACGTATTTACCAACGCGGATGGAACGCTTGAGGTGCGTGGTACGACCGATAGCGAAGCTTCCGCGAAACAAATTTTGGGGATCGTTCGAAAAATTTGTCTAGTTCCAGTAAACGATAGAGTTACTGTATCGCGATAATTAGCCACCCATTGCACCGGAGTCTTTTCATGAGCCGACTTTTCATTGCAATGCGATGGAAACGCGTGCTCACAATGGCTCTGAACGCGCTTTTGGCAGCAACGTTCGCGGCAAAGAACGAATTGCATGCTCAATCGGCCGACCCGGTGCCTTCGGGTGCCGTTACATCAAACGATTTCTTGCAAAGCATGACTCCTGGAAGCTTGACGAATCGAACGACAAGTCACCCGTTTCCGATCGGCCCGTTCGCAGCGCCCGTCCGTGTTCCGGAAGCAGAGAGCCAGCCAACACCTGCTGCCTATAACCCCACGGCCAATGGCACCCGGGCTCAAGCCACCGCCACGGCCGAGTATCAAGTTCCCGCTCAAGAGCACGGCCAGCCCGTTCAAGACCACGGCCAGCCCGCTCAAGAGTCTAGCCAGATTGTCGGTAGTGGAGTTGCAAGTTCTTCCTTGCCGCAAGTGGTAGACAATCCGAGGTCAGACTATTCGCCCGACATAACGACCCGCATCCCACACGCGGGCTCGATGGCGACCGGTGCAATCCGTTCCGCATCGACACCTCGCGCGCCTTGGCGTTTACGGGACTGGTTGGGATTAGATCCCATCCAGCCAAACATATTGGTTGGGTACGAAGTAATGCATCTACGAAGAAGCAATGATTCCGGTGGAGACGTATCCAAGGGTGGCGATTTTGGGCGGATGGATCCAGATATTTCCGGTCGGTACACCGTCACACGATTGCTCGGAAGTTTGGAGCAAGTCGAGTTCGTGTTTACCGGTCCATTCCATTGGGGCAGAAACATGTCGATCCCTGGCCCGGTCGACTCCAAACTGGACTTTGGCAATGCGCAAGCCAGCAATTCGAGTGCACTCAATGCGGCAGATGACCATCGTCAATCACAGACGATTCAATTGGCCTCCTATGAAGTGAACCATCGTTCAAGCGGTGATGGATTGTCGAGTTACCTAGTTGGACTTCGAATTCTGGATCACAACGAACGCTACCATCTCGAGTCTACGAAAGGTGCTTCGACGGGCGACTTTCGATTGTCGACCGATAATGTGCTAGCGGGTGGCCAAGTTGGCTTAAGTCTTTCACGCCCATTGAGTCAGCGATTTAGCCTTGGCGCCTCGATGAGCCTTGGTGCATATTTCGATTTCGCAAGCGGATCCTTTCAAGTTCTCAACGACTCGACAACATTGGCAGACAAAAGCGATCACGATTTCCGTGTGACCTGGATGGCGCAGCCTCGCGGATTTCTCAATTATCGGGTCACCGAAAATTCTGTACTCTACGCTGGTTATGAAGGCTGGTATTTCAGGAGGCTTGCTACTGCCGCCGATCAGCGGCTCGGCAACGTCTTGTCCCCGGATTCCTTTGCCCTTCGAACCCGCGACGATCAACTATTTTACGGTTGGACGGCAGGCATATCTGCCAAATTCTAACGTTGCATTGACAGGCAGCCTTGAAGCCACCGCGTTTTGCGATGACAATCGCTCAATCAGGTCATCGGCTCAGGCGTTTGCAATGAAGCCCGCGTCTTAGTTCAGCGGCGAGAAATCGCCTAGAAACGTCAGGAAACATTGTGAAGTTGATTATCGCCATCGTGCAACCAAGCAAATTGGAAGAGGTAAAGGAAGCCCTTACCGAAGTGGAGGTCTTTCGTTTGACTGTTTTGGATTGCCTCGGGTTTGGCAGGCAGAAGGGTCAAAAGACAGCCTTTCGTGGTCACGACGTTTCGATCAATCTGCTCCGCAAAGTCCAGCTTCAAATCGCAGTCAACGATGAATTCGTCGAGCCGACCATCAATGCGATTCTCAAAGGCGCGAAAACAGGCGAAAAAGGACAAATCGGGGACGGAAAAATCTTTGTCTTGCCCATGGACGATTGCATTCGTATTCGCACCGGCGAACGAGGCCCAGAGGCAATTTAGCCCTAAACCGAATGTCCACTTTAACTCAGCCACTTATTCAAATCACGGGCGTTTCCAAGATCTACAAACTAGATGAAGTTGAGGTACGGGCCCTCGATGGAATCAGCCTAACGATGAAACGAGGAGAGTATGCTGCTTTGATTGGCCCAAGCGGTTCTGGCAAGTCTACTCTAATGAACACCCTAGGTTGCCTGGATCGCCCAACGGAAGGAAGCTACTTGCTCGACGGACAGGAAGTTGTTTCGATGACGCGAGAACAACGAGCTCGAATTCGAAACGCCCAAATCGGATTCGTTTTTCAAAATTTCAATCTGTTGGCGAGAACCTCCGCATTAGAAAACGTCGAACTCCCGCTTTTGTATGGCCCATCGGTATCAGCTAAGCTACGACGCGACCGGGCGAAAGAGATGTTGGCACTTGTGGGCCTGTCCGATCGAGTCCACCATCACCCTGGTCAACTTTCAGGAGGCCAGCAACAACGCGTTGCCATCGCGAGGGCACTATCGACTGAGCCATCCATTTTGATGGGGGATGAGCCCACCGGGAACCTGGACTCTAGGACGAGCCGCGAAGTGATTGAGCTCTTTCGTAAACTGAATGAACAACGCAACCTCACCGTCATCTTAGTGACACACGATTTGGCGATTGCAAGAAACGCTCGACGCAATATCGTCTTGAGTGACGGCAAAATCATTTCCGATACATACGATCACGACGAAGCCGCACTTGCCCTCAAGCAATCACAAGAATTCCCATGAAAGACATCGCAATCATCCTCGCCGCCGCAGGCAAGAGCTCGCGGTTCAAGGACCCCTATTCCAAAAAAGTTTTCACACTGGCTTCCGGCAAACCCGTTTGGCAACATAGCGCTCAGCTCTTTTCCGAACATCCACGCATCGGCCAGATCATTATGGCGATCGCCCCCGAAGACAAGGATCTCGTTCAAGAAAAGTTCGCTGGCAACTTGTCCATGCTAAGCGTGGAAGTTGTCTTCGGCGGTGCCGAGAGATTTCATTCCATCCGAAACGCACTGGAAAAAGTGCGACCGGAAATTCAATGGATTGGTGTGCACGACGCGGCTCGTCCATGCTTGACTAAGCAATCGCTCGATGCCGTGATTGCCGTTGCCGTTCGAACGGGCGCCGCGATATTGGCGTCACCGATCAGGTCGACCGTCAAACGTTGCTCAAGCTCGGACAAAATCCTGGAAACTGTCCCACGCGAAGGGCTCTGGCAAGCGCAAACGCCACAAATCTTCAAGGCAAGTATCCTAAAAAATGCTTATGCGAAAGTACAAGGCAATCCGACCGACGACTCTCAAATCGTCGAACTGAGTGGCACGCCTGTCACTTGCGTGGAAGGCCCAGAATCCAATATAAAAATCACGACAAAAGAGGACTTGAGAATCGCAGAGGCGTTTCTCAAAACGCCTCAACGCTCAAGAGACAACCCGTTTTTCTAAGCAAGGATCGCCCGTATGCAAGGATCGCCCCTAATCAAGGATCTTCGGTACCATGAGTAACCCGCAATGCATCATCGATGAACTTCAGTGGCGTGGCTTGATCCACCAATGCACTGACATGGAATCGGTCAAGAAGGAGCTTGCATCCTCAACCGTCATCTACGTGGGCTTCGACCCGACCTCGGATTCTCTACACGTCGGTTCCTTATTGCCTCTCATGATGCTGAGGCGATTCCAACAAGCAGGGCATCGACCAGTTGCTTTGGTCGGTGGAGCTACTGGGATGATAGGAGACCCAAGCGGCAAGAGCGATGAACGCGTGCTGCTTTCGAGAGATGCCTTGCTGCATAATGTCGCAGGCATCGAGCAACAGATGCGAAGGTTTCTCGATTTCGATGGCCCCAATGCAGCGATCCTTGTCAACAACTTCGACTGGATGCAATCGTTTTCGTTCCTCGATTTCCTTCGTGATATTGGCAAGAACTTTCCTGTCAACGTGATGTTGGGCAAGGATTCCGTTAAAAGCCGACTCGAACGACAGGATAGTGGTCTGAGCTTCACGGAATTCAGCTACATGCTTTTGCAGGCCTACGACTTTGTCTATTTGGCCCAGCATCACAATTGCAAAATCCAAATTGGAGGGAGCGATCAATGGGGCAACATCACTGCCGGTATCGACCTTGGGCGACGCATGCTGAGCCGGCAATTGTATGGGATCACCTGCCCATTGCTAACCACATCCGATGGTCGCAAGATGGGCAAGACTGAGAAAGGGGCCGTGTTCCTTTCCGCAGAAAAAACAAGCCCTTACGCGTTCTATCAGTACTTCATCAACGTCGACGACGCGGATGTTTTGATGACGCTTCGTTTTCTTTCGGATGTCGGGCATGAAGAGTACCAAGTGATCGAAGGGGCGATGGCTCAATCGCCCGGTGCAGCACAGCGACGACTCGCCGAATCGCTGACGCGTTTGGTGCATGGGGAACTAGCTTTGCAAACTTCGCTCAGGGCATCGAAGACGCTCTTTGGTGCTGAGATCGATTCTCTAAGCGACAAAGACTTGAACGAAATTTTCGAAGATGTTCCGAGCAGTACTCTGCCTTTCGCACGCCTGAACGAAGGCGTCACACTCATGGACGCTTTAATAGCTGTATCCCTGGCAGCGAGCAAGGGAGAAGCGCGAAGAGCCATCGAAGGTGGCTCGGTTTACGTCAACAATCGCAAAGCCGAAGGGATCGGTCGTTTGCTAACGACTAGCGATTTAGCAAGCGAAACCGTCATCGTGCTGCGGCTTGGGAAAAAGAAATACGCGTTGCTGCGTTTCGAGTGAAGTGGCGCATGCTTCCAGCTTGCGACGAATCACGGATGGCAAGCTTGGCAGCTTACCCTACGTAGCTCAATCGCGGGCCACCGCTTGCGTTTTTACGAGTCGTAACGATAGCCTACTCCATGTACGGTCAGAATGATTTGCGGGTCCTTTGCGTCGACTTCGATTCTTTTTCGGAGTTGAGAAATATGCTGATCCAGCGTGCGGCTATTCGGAAAGTAGCTCTCGCCCCAAGCATGCCGAAAAAGCACATTGCGATCCAGCGCTTTTCCACGGTGCAGGTGTAGCAACTGCAGAATCTTGATATCCCTCGGGCTAAGTTCGATGATTTCATCTCCTCGTTTTGCCCGTAGTTGAGCAGGCAAGACTAACAAGTCTCCAAGCTCAAACTCGGCTGGCGGATCCGGTTGTGCAGAACTGCATCGACGCGCGACGGCTCGAACGCGCGCGACCACTTCTCGGATGCTAAACGGCTTAACAATGAAATCGTCTGCACCGAGTTCAAAACCAACCAGCCGATCTACTTCCTCCGCTTTGGCGCTGATAAAGATAATTGGAACGTTCGGCGCTTCGCTACGAATCGTTCGGCAAGCTTCGTAACCGCTTTGCCTTGGCATCATGATGTCCAAGCATACGAAATCGGGTTGGTGGATACGGAACTCGCGTATTGCCGCGCTGCCGTCAGCCGCCGAAATGACATCATACCCCTCGGTATGCAAGACCTCGACGAGCCCCTCGCGTGTAAACCTATCATCTTCGGCAACCAGGATTTTCATAAACATGGCTCCCATTTGTTTCGCATTATTCATTGCATCGTTACTCGAAACCTGCAACCGATATCACATTCATTTTGACAGATTGTAATGTCGCCTCCATGTTCACGGGCCAAGCCTCGAGCGATCGATAGTCCGATCCCTGTGCCAGCCGCATAGCTGACACTTTGGGAGAGGCGCGAGAATGGACGAAAGACTTCGTCCCATTTTGATATCGGAATTCCCGGTCCGGCGTCCTCGACGGATAGCGTTAATACGCCCTCGGCTTGAGAACTACGCACTCGCATGAGCTTTCCGCTGGCAGCATATTTTTCGACATTGCTGATCAAGTTGCCGAGTATCTGCTCTAAGAAATCGGGATCGATTGGCATTGCCACTTTCGCATCCAATTCCAAATCGATCCTGATGGCCAACGAGTCGAGCGCCGGCCGAAATCGGTCGACGATTTGCTTAATCAACTCATCCGGAACCAACAATTGCCGATGGGGTTGAAGCGACTGGCGCTTTTGTCTTGCAAAAGTCAGGACGTTGCCGATCAGACGACTAAGCCGTTGCCCTTCGGATAGAATCACGTTCAGGCGGCCCATAGGGCGATCTGCATCCTCAGGTGACATTGAGGCCAGATCCGTCTCCAGCAACTCGGCATACAACCGGATGTTGGTCAATGGTGTCTTGAGTTCGTGTGAAACCTGATTGACAAAACTAACCTGTTGAGCTGCTTCACGCATGCCAGACGCGTAGTCTCGGTAGAGCACCCATGCCATCGCTAATAGGGCCAATGCAACTGCAATTAAACCAGCCAAGAGTCCGGACATTGCACTGCGACCAGTTAGATTCAATTGCTCTTCCGGAACAAAACACTGCAATCGCCACGAATGCAACGGTGCAGCAACCGGAATCTCACAGAACGGTTCGACGCCGTCGCTCACGTTGAATGGTCCCCATTGATAGATGGTTTCCGCAGACGAGTTCGTCAAACGAAAGCGAGTTTCAAACGAATTTGGGTTTAGTTGTTGGCTTACCGAACCATTGCCCTTACCCGAGGAATTTGGTGCGACAGCCGTGTCAGGCAATTCGGCAATTAAGTCCGCAATCCATCGCCCTCGTTCCAAGGCGACACCAACGATCTGACCTGAAGAACGCCGTTGCCAGTAGATCAGGTTCAGGCCTCGATCCCAGTACCAGACAAACCATCCTTGCGCGGCATTGAACAGACCTCCTGGAGCTCGTAGCGGTGCTTGTTTGTCTTGTAATTTGTCTTGAGTTCTTGATATGCTCGGTTCGGCCAACATGCCATTTTGCTCTGATCTGTTTTCTTGTTGTAGGACTGCGTCGCGTAGGTCCTGGCCTGTAAACATCTTAGCTGTGTTCAGCAGAAAGTTTCGCTCGGTGCTGTTGAGGGTTTGTGTCGGATCTGGGTACAGCAACTGTCCTTTCTCGGAAATCACGAATAACTGGAGCACTCGAGGTTGAATGCGAATAAGCTGTCGCAACTGAGAGACATCGAATTCATCGATCGCGGTCAGTTGCTGCATTTCCCTCTCAATGTTTTCGAAGTTGCGTCGGATACCGCCGTTGATATCGCGAAGTCGATCCTCCATTAACTCGCGAAAGCGTTTCTGCAACGTTTCTTTTTCGCTGCTGGCAAGTCGAAGAGACGCACCTGCCAGCAGTATTAACGGCAGCAACACGATCAACAGTATGAGGATGATGGATCGAGGCTTCATCGACGGGCAAGCGTTACGGCTTAGCTCCTGGTTTCGGTTCTAGTTGTTGGTCGACGCCGTAAGAAAGCGCGCGTTGACCTTTGCGGTACACGTTTGCGGCGGGATCGCTATTGCTTTTCACGCCATCCAATTGCACTTGCTGAATCTTGTTTGCTCTGGAAAGCTCTAGCAAGCGAGAATCCGATGGGTAAAGGGCGACGTTTCTTTCTAGAAAATCACCGTTTTCCTTAAGTGCCTGCCGACACCGAGTCAGATCGCCCGCGTCAAGGAAACTAGTTGCGATCTTACTTTGTTCGCTCGACACGAGAGCGACGACATCCGCTAGGACCTTTCCATTCAGGCTTTTTTCAACTTCTGCGGCTGACATGCTAAACTTGACCTCGGTGTTGCCCGATAATCGATCCCTTTGATTCGTCTTCATATTAGTATAATCCACGGATACGTTTGCCAATTGGAGTTTGCTGCCGTTCTCTGTGGCAGGGACTTCGACTTCGATCACAATATGCTTGTTCTGTCGACTGTATATCTGGGCCAACCGCGTGACAACTTGCTGGCCGTTGATATCGGCTTCGTTCCCCAAGACTCGCACAGGTCGAATACCTGGGGGAATGGTAATCTGAATGTCTACCTCCTGAGCCACCACAGATAGCACGTCGTCAAACTCTTTGCGAAAGACGTCTGCTAGTTCGGTCGCTTGTTCAATGAACTGATGATTTCCGCCACTTTTTGCAGCCAACTGAACCATCAAATCCTCGTTGTATCCAAGTCCTAATCCTAGACTTGAAACGCTGATGTTCTCTTTCAGCAAAGTCGCCCCCAACGCACCTAGCTCTCCTGGAGACGACGGTCCAACATTCGCGATGCCATCTGAGAGCAATATCACGCGGTTGACTCGTTCCTTGTCCAAGAACTTGCGAATCTCTGCCGCGCCTTTGCTGACGCCCGCAAAAAGGGCGGTGTTGCCGTCGGCAGTGATACTGCGAATCGCTTTGGTAACCGTTTCAATATCCGTCATTTTGGTGGCGGGTACTAATACGTTAACCGTCGAATCGTAGGTTATGACCGAAACGATGTCGTTGGGTCCAAGCAGGCTGAGTGCATCGATCGCTCCGCGAATTGCTTGTTGTATTTTCTCGCCCTTCATAGAACCAGACTTGTCGAGCACGATGGCAAGATTTACTGGCGGGCGCTGTTTTGACGATTCGAGCTTAAATCCTTCGACCCCCACCCGAATCCATGTTGTTTGTTTTTCGCCTTCCTTGAGTATGCCCCGTACCGGCGTGACGTCCAGCTTCACCTGATCGGACGCTTCGCCGATCCTTGCAAATACAACGCCGCAAAGCAGAAACGCCGTCTGAATCCAAGTTAATGCCTTCATCATCAGTCTCCATTCATCGATTCCAAAGAAATACACGTTTGTCTCGAACACCACTAAACGATACGCGGGATCTGAAAGCAAGTGGTCAGTTCTCTGTAAGAAGCATGTAAGAAGATTGTAAGCCGACCATCCAATCTGCCTATCGCCGTTGGACCAGCGGAATGAGGGTTATTCTCAGTTCCCCGTGTGTAGATTGTAAAGTAACGAGATTGTATTGCAGCGTGGCACCGCAGTTTATGTTCCAAAATCAAGGTGTACAGAACTGCTTCGCGACACGATTGAGCATGTCGTGGAAATAACCAGAACGGAATCGAGCTTCGAGCGCCTTATCGATTGCGCGACGCTTTCGCAGTTCGAGTTTTCGTTCGACAACGATTTTGCGTTGATCGCAACAACGGCAGTCGTCATCGCGATACACGCCAGGATCAGTGTTATGGTAAGCAGCATGGCTAGCCTCGAAACACGCATTATCAGCGGATGGTGCGAATTTGCTTGAGCTCGTTTAACAAATATACCCAAGGGAGATAAATGACGAGTACGTAGGACAACCCTACAACGCATGCGACTGCAATCGAAACCGAGGTTACGATCCATCGCCCTTGTGATTCGAATTGCATCTCGGACCGATCCATCAAATACTTCGAAATGTCCGCTTGCATTTCAACGCTTTTGGTCGCATCCAATTTCCCTTGGTCCAACAAGTCCAAAATCGATTGGCAAGCGGGATCCAAATAACCACTGTTTCCGGGCAATACTCCCAAGGAACCCACAACCAATTCCTTAATGAGTCCTGTGGGAACTTGGCCGAGGATCATCATCTCCGCCAATTTCGATGCGTGGGCCTGGAGTCGCGAACGGTAGGCTGGATCTCTGGGCCAACCATGTGAATCAAACGTACCTCGCCGCCAAACGAAATAAAGAACGGGCGAAACACTAAGCACTGCGGCCAAGATTCCCCAAGCGATCAGATTTTGATGAACAAACTCGACATATTGAAACCAAGCAGGAATATTCGCATGAATACTGGCTAAGTTTGATTTGTACTGTGGTACCAACGAGTAAATCGCATAACCGACAGAAAATGTTGTGATCAAAATGAGCAACACAGGATACACAAGCTTGTACCGAACGCGTTTTTTTGCCTGGGCTCTTGCCGTATGCATGGCAGCCCAACTTTCGAGCGCCAACGCAAGCTTTTGCGAGGCGTCTCCGGCTGCGACCGTTGCCGACAGACTTCTGGATTCGGGACGCGTGTCTCCGCCCAGAATTTTTCCGAGCGAATCGCCATTGTGCAAACGTGTCTGAACGTCTGTTGAAACACTCGCAAGACGTTTCGGCAGTTCGCTTGCCATCGCCTTGAGGCCGTACTCGATGGGCAAGCCAGAACGAATCAACGGGATGATGTGCGAACAAAGATCGACTCTTTGCGATTCAGTCAATTCGTCGCCGGTCATTGTTCCTCTCGATTCAAGTCGAAATGGCGGCGAAAAGTGATCTCATCGATCGCTCCACGTTGAAATAGTGCCGCTGCTTGTTCTTTTAATGTCTGCATTCCTTGCTGCACAGCCGTCTCGTGGATTCGAATCGCGCTGGACTCACTCAATATGGCCTCTCTCAACTCGGTTTGGATGGGGGGCAATTTCTCGACGATGAGTATCCGATCGCGGTCCGTTCCTTCGTTGGAACGAACCAACCGAAGCGCGATTAACAGCGATATTGCAGAGAGGATTTGATGCTTGGGAACTTCCATATCGATCAAGCGGGCCACTGCATCACCCACACTTCGAGCGTGCATGGTGGAGATAACGAGTTGCCCGGTCGAGGCAGCTTGAAAGACCACTCGAGCCGTTTCCGCATCTCGTATTTCGCCAATCAACATGACTTCGGGGTCTTGGCGTAACATGGCTTTCAATCCCGTCGTCCAAGTGTATCCGACGTTTGGCTGTATCTGGGACTGAGCGACTCCATCGATCGCTTGTTCGATCGGATCCTCTAGCGAAACGAGGCAGCGCCGAGTCGATTCACTCGCCTGAGCCAGTCGCTGCATCATTGCGTACGCAGTCGTTGTCTTGCCCGAGCCAGCAGGTCCGCAAACAAGCACAACACCGGAGGCGGAATCGACCGATTTGCAGATTTGGCTGTAGATATCTTGTGTCAACCCAAGATCGGTGAGTTCCCATTGCCGCGACTGTGCAATCGAAAAACGCACAACCAACCGTTCTCCATGGAGAGTCGGCAGCGTACAGACTCGGGCATCTGCTCGCCCAGCAGCAAGAGGCATGCGTCCTTCTTGCGGAACATCCGAGCGATAGCTTAGCAATCCAGACAGAGACTTAACCCTCGCGACGATTTGCGAACTTTTGTCGCTAGCGACGACCGCAAGTTCTGACAAAATACCTTGTGCTCGCATGCGGATGAGCAACCCACTCGTGGTCGAATCGAAGTGCAAATCGCTAGCTCGATTGTCGATTGCAAATTGGATGAGTCGATCGGTTACTTTGACTGCATAGTCGACGGACTTGGAATTCAACGTTGCGAGGATATCTGTGTGCGGATCCGAAGTTTGCGGATCAAAAGCTGGTTGGTTGGATGCAATTCTGGCCTTCATTCGATCTCGTCCTGGGGCATAGATCTTCCGAGCCAACAGCAACAAATCACAAGTAAGGTTGACGACACCATCGAGGCCCACATCAACTTGGTAAAGTTCCCGGAACTTGAAAGTGTCAGGGCAGACGCAACGAATCCAACCAACGTACCGATCGCGGGGCCGACAAGAAACCAAAGTTTTGTCGCAAAATGAAAACTGAGCGCCGTCCCAACGATGCACGAAAGCAAAGTAACACCGACAAACGTCTGCACGAAGATTGGCATGGGAATCGGTGTCGCGTCGCGTTTCAATGCGATCGTTACGAACAGCAAGATCATCGCAGCCTCAACTTGCAAAAAGAATAAGGCCCGAAGTGAAAGTTGTGATTTAGATCGCATGCTCAATAATCCAACTTCGGCGGCAATTTGCCATCTTTTCGATGTGCAATACGGGACAGAATGGTCCTGTCGATGGACTCGCTCAAGAAACTGACTGCTCCATCCGCGAATGCAACGTTCACTCCACCCGTATGAAACGAACCAAGTCCACCTACATACAGTCTTGGTTGGACTCCAGGTGGAACGGACAAAGTGGATAGGTCGATCCATTGATCGGGAGGGTCGCTGGACAATCCGAGCAATCTCACTTGATTTCCATCCTTGTCGGTCGATTCCGAGTTCACGATGCCAGGTAATTCCGATGAAAGAAAGCCCGCTCGATAAACATCGCGTTTGATTTCGCAAACGTTTCGAAGGCTCGCCCGAGTACCACTGCTCCATCCCAAATCGATCTCATCCGTCGACTTCTCTCCAAGCATCAAGGTGTGCGACATACCATCTTCGATATCTTTCGCTGTGATAAAGCTATTCAAGAAGAAAATTCCGTTATTGTCGACATCGATCGGAGATTCTGCATCGTGATGAATGCCTGCATAGTTTGTTATTGCTCGATATCCAGAAAAGGGTTGAGACGGACATTGCAATATCGAAATGGAGTGATTCCGAACCGGCACGTTGATCGCAGAATAGATGGATTGCCTATGGTCCAATAGTTTATAAGCGTTCCCTTGATCAATGTTGGGCAAAATCGCACAGATCCAATTGTGATGAAACCCACTAGGGTTGTTCGAGATCGGTCCAGTTGAGTTGACCACCCCCGCAGGAAAAACTCGATAAGACTGTTCGTAGAGATGCACTGCGATGGCGAGCTGAGCGAAATTATTTCCGCACTGAGCTCGCCTGGCCGCTTCCCGTGCCGCTTGAACGGCAGGCAATAAAATGCCAATTAAGATGCCGATGATCGCAATGACAACCAGCAGTTCGACCAGCGTAAATCCTCGCCGTTGATGTCCCATAAAATTGCACCCAAAATTGGTAGATTGGTAGATTGGTAGATTCGCTATCTTGAAAGTCTAATCGATTTTGCGGCCTCAAACCGTGCCGACGCTCGTTGCCCGCAATTCACGGTGATTCGCCATGTGGCTGCATCGTTCGGATTGGCATTGTCCAGATTGGCATTGTCTGGATCGGCAATTCGATGGATCGCGATCTCGCCGAAGTTTGGGGTGGAAACATTCGCTCGAGTAGCCGACCATGGGATTTCCAACTGAATTGTCTCCCCGGAATAATCTGTGTTTTCTAGGATTCGCATTTTTAAAATGCGTTCTCCATATTCCAATAGTTCATTGCATTGTTGGTTGTCCAGATAAGCACTTTGGAATTTTTTTCTTTGGATGGCTGTTTGACCCGCGAGCGTCAACAACGCTAGGGCTAGGCCGCCCAATACCAAAACCATGGCGATGACGGCAAGGCCTCGCCGACACTGGGTTCCCGCGTACGCGGGAACGACGGACACGTGGGAAGCACGCTGGCTGGGTAATCGACGCTGGCTGGGTAATACGGTAAGCATCATTGTTTCTCGCACCCTAAACGAGCCCTTACTTTTGGCTCGGCAGTGACAGTGGCTTCTATCAAGATACCGTTTGGCATTTCCATTCTCTCAAAGAAAACGTCCGACCAAGGTGTCTCTTCTGCACTCAAGATCCTTCCTCGGATCGTTCTCTGGCGAGTAGTTCTGTTCACTCCCTTTGCGTACTCAATCGACTCTTGATCCGATAATTTGAGAGTTAACGAGTCACGATTTGGACCAAGAATTGCGTCCTCTGCGTGGTGAATATCGAGTCTTAGCTGCTCCGCCCAACGTTGTCCAGTGTGTTCAATATACAGGCGATCGATCGTATGCGAATAGCCTTGAATTGCCCTCCGCGTTAGAACCACAAGCATGCTGCTTAGCGTCGAAACAAGTATCATCGATGCCACCATCTGGACAAGCGTATAACCACCTCGCTCACGTTGCGAACGCTTCATGGTTTTGGCACCCAGAATGTTAGTGGCCCGACTTCGCTTACAATTTCGGAATTGGCTCGAGCAAACTGCAATGACAGTGTAATGCGTTTCATGATCATCGGTTCGGTCTCATCCACGACGACCGCTTTCCAGGATCGAGCAAACTCTTGAAATGCGTTGTATTCGGGAATCGGGATCGCCTCGATATTGGATTGCGAGATTGAGTCAAAATCCCACGTCCCGATCGATTCGCGAGCGTTGATTAGGTCGCGGTGAGCGACCTGCACCCGATTCGACTCACGACTTAAATTCTCAGTTTGGATTCCGATCTTGGTTACCAACGCGGCAATCGGCAGCAGCATTGCAATTGCGACCAAGCATTCGCCAACGGTGTATCCAAACCGAACGCGAGATTCGGTTGCCCGCGGTTTCCTAACTCGGCCCGAACAGGCAATCGTCACCAATGTCGCTTTGCGCTCGTGAGCTGTCCTTGAATTCATGATGGCACAATTCGCATGATAAGGGTTGCAAGCAGATAAAACTCGGCATAGGCAATCACCCCAACGATCGCGGCAGCAAGTACCACGATCGACACCGTCATGAGATCGATCACCATCAAATACCATTCCATCCAAAAAAAGTAGTTGCGTGCAGCGATTTGACGGAGTACCCATGCCAATTGAACGGGTTCCTTTGCCAAACTCAGCAATCCTCGCTGTGACGATCGAATCATCTTTCGTTTCGCAAATGCTTCTTGGACGGAAACTCCTCGTTCCAAATCCTTCGCAATCAAACGCAAATTGGATCGTTGTCGCGAAATCGGGTGGATTTTGCTCGATTCTATGAGCACGTAATGGATTCGAAAATCAGACTCAAGAGCTTCGCCGATACCTCGCAATGTCCAGGCTCGATTGGCAGGTGCCATCCAAAGGCCAATCATCCAAGCCTTCAATCCCGGAATCCAAGTTATTGACGCGAAGAGGACGAACGCCCCAGCCAGAAAGAGGGCCCCCGCAGTGCTATAAAACGGCTCGGTCAGGTCGTAGAGAATAAACATGAGAACCCTCTCGATCCAAGTCGAATCCAAATCGAACTTGGTGAGAGCAGCGACGACGGGGTCTTGGAATCCAAATTCCAAAAGCATTTGTTTTGCGGTTGGCCAAGTAGACAAAAGCGTGAGCGCGATGAGAAATGCGATACCAATCGTAAAGAGGAAAATCATCCACTTAAGTCCATTTAGACGATCAAGCACTCGGAGCGACTGATCTGACCATGGAGACTGCGTTGCTAGTATGGATTTCGATTCCTCCATTTTGTCGAAGCGAGCGATCAAAGCAACCAACCATCGCTGTTGATTTTCCGCTACGAGTCGGCTGCGAGAAAACGCGGACTCGAACGACGCCCCGTTGCGAATCAGTTTCGCGAACTTGCGAACACGGCGACGAAGTCCACCGGATGTTTCCGCAACCAAATCGTTGGCAATTCTCTCGGCGGAGCTTAGTTGGCCAGCTCCCGATAGCAATGCTTGGGAAGCCGCAAAGGTCTTCATTTCGGAGTTGTTCTTGCGCATCGCCGCGACAGCCATAGACAGTGGGATTAGATAAATAAGGTCAACGAGTGTACAACGCAATGACAATCCAATGAACGCGATCGCCAAGCACGTTGCCGCAAAGAGTTTGATGGCGGATACAATACCCGTGTTTGGTTTCGCTTGATTCAAACGAAACATCGAATGCAAGAACACAAAATTCACGACGGCGATTGGAAATAGCAAGAACCAATTTTCAGTGCTTCCATAGAAATCCAGCAAAGAAAAACTGCCATTGATGCCTTGTAGTAGGAGGCATACATCAACAGCAATCCTTACATACATACATACCACCAACAACAAACAGACACGTGTCGCCAACCTGTTTAAAGCGGTCGCTCTTTGTTCGAACAATCGATTTGCGAGAGACGCGAGGTCTTGCACTTTCGACGGAGTATCGTGTTGCGCATCGAATAATCGCTGAGTTGCTGGCCTGAGGAATTCGTCGCACAGCATGGAGTTGCGAATGGCTTGCTCAAGCGATTCGCCATCGCTAATTCGCTTTTGCAACCCCTTGGCCGGAATCGCGAGAAGGCTTCCATGAACGCTGGACATCAATGCTTCTACAGCTTGATCGGTCGTGATCCCCGTTCGCAACAGAACAGCCAAGGGGTTTAACAAGTCTCGCAACATCGACCAACGAATGAGCTTTCCAACCCAGGGTAGATGGATCAGGAGACTCAATTGCATCCGACGCGGAGCCATGCAAATTATGATCAGGCCTACCAGGAGCAACCAACCTACCATCGCCGCCGCCGCAATCGATCGCACTAGTTGCGACTGAAAAGAACGAGGAATAACATCGATGACGCGGTTTCCTCGGGTCCAATCGTACCATTCCACATTTTTCAGTTGGCTCCAACCTATCCATGCCACGAGACTCGTCAGAAGAAAGGTTGCGACAAGAATGCTGACTGGGTAAATCAGCGGAATCAAACTTTTGGCAACGGTCTTGGAGCTGCGTTTCGAGCGAAGTAAATCCGAGAGTGTCTGGACTGGGTCCGGACAAAAGGAAACCGCGTGGAGCCAATTCTTGAGGACCTTTGGAATGCGGGCTTGATCGATGGACTCAGTCCACACCTGCCCGGAGCCCAATCGTTTCGAAAATCGAGTCAGAGGCAGTCGCCAACGAGCCGGTGCTAATTCGGATGCCAATTGCAACTTGAGTTGCTCGACAGCTTGTTCAGGGGATTGGTGATTGACGTCCGGCACATATTTCATTTCCGGATTGTATCAAAAAGATCTAGTAAAGTAGTAGGCACATCTTTTGATCTTGCTCCCCTCGCCCTGTACTCGGGGAGAGGGGTTGGGGGTGAGGGGTTTGCGGACGGCACGGCGGAGCGTGCCTGCTACCTTTGTTGGCTGTGTCCATAACACTACTTCAATGGCGAAAACGGGGCAGGGGTCAAAAACAAACTTTTGACTCCATTGCCAGCCGTGAGCGAACCGCCGGCTCCTACTTCGGACTCTTTCCTTGCTTTCGTCCAATCCGCATCCGCCCCGAATTTTTTGAAGGACTCTTGAGCCGCTTCTGGTGATGCGTGCGCAATGAAGTAAACCAAGGCGTTACCGGTCGCAGGCATGTTCGCGTCGGCATCGCTCGTCGCTTTTCCAACAGGAGAAACGGCCTCGAGCAACTTGCCACTCGTCAACGACTCGCCGTCGAGAACGGACCAGTATGCAATATTCGTCATGCCGTACTTTTCGAACAACTTAAGCGTATGATTTCGAAAGCGAGCATTGAGGGCGGCCAAGTTTCCTTTGGAAGCAATGTAGGTCCTGAGCTCAAAAACCCGATTGCCAACTTGTTTCGTATCCAGGTTTGGACTGTAGTCATTTTCAGTTAAGAAGACTCGCTCAAAAGACTGAACTGGCTTTTTGCCATCGACAGCCGATTTTTGAACCACCTCTTTCCAGCCTGCGTCGTTTTGAAAGGAAGCCCAAGCGGCGTCGCACGAAGCCTTGTCTTTGTGGGAGACCAACGTAAAAACCCGTTCATCTTTGGTATCGACAGGTGTCCAAACGGCAACCAAGTTCAGGTTGTGTTTCTTCATATATTCCGTGCCGCCGCCAGCGATGAGCTTGAGCACGTCTGCTTGCCGCCCAGGTTCGGAGACGTACGATCGAAGTTCGTAAAGTTTACTCGAAGGTTTCGTTTGGGCCCAAACTGCGCTCGTTAGCATGGAAATAGCCATAAAAGTTGAGAGGAATTTTGCAATCATGAATCAGCGTCCCGTGGTTGAAAGTGTTTCTAGTCAAATTGCCTGGATAGGCGTTACCATTGTACCAAGTCAATTCGCAGTGCAAGCGGCCGTGTGAAATCTACCTGGTACTCGGGTGGCAGACCACCACGGAACGGGTTGTGTGAAATGGTTCTGGAACGATACTATTGGGTGTGCAAAATCGACACAATTGTTTGATTCCCAGTGGAGACTGTTTCCAATCGCAACTACGCCCCTAGAACTTGTAAAGCACTTCCAGCAACTCCGTACGTGGTTGAGCATGGAGTCGGATGCTGAGCGACTGCGAATGATCGAACGCCGCAAGATTCGTACGCAAGCAAATGCTGAGGCTCGCGGTGATACCTTGATCGATCTTGTCATCGAAGACCACCGGACGGGCTTGGGAGGCCGGTTTTTGGTTACGTTCGTGAAACGCAATCGAACGCAAAATCTTCCTTGGAATCGTTTTCGTGTCGGTTCGCCCGTGATTGTCGCGGATGAGCTTGAGGAACACGACTCGGAATATGGAATCGTATGCGGCCGGAACGTCGGCTCAATCGAAGTTGCATTGGATGAATGGCCCGAGGGAGATCGTTTCCGATTGGATTTATCTGCGGATGAGATTACTCGAAATCGGCAATTGACGGCACTGAGTGCGGTTGGAAATGCTCGCGGTCGAGTCGCACAACTTCGTGAAATCTTGCTTGGGGCGAGAGAGCCTCGCTTCGATCCCCTTGCCCCGTTAGTCATCGATCCGAAGTTCAACGAATCGCAACAACAAGCCATTCAGTTCGCCCTATCAAGCCGAGATCTTGCGATCATTCATGGTCCACCGGGTACAGGAAAAACGACCACCGTCGTCGAACTTATTCGTCAGTCCGTTGCCAAGGGGTTGAAAGTTCTGGCCTGCGCTCCAAGCAACACGGGCGTCGATAATCTCCTCGAGAAGCTGATTGCCAATCGTGTGCAAGTGGTCCGCATCGGTCACCCCGCCAGGGTTCAAGAGGATTTGCAACCTTATACGCTCGATGCGTTGGTGGAATCCGACCCAGCCACGAAAGTGGTTTCCGATATGATGCGAGAAGCAGAAAAGATTGCTCGCAAGGCAGGCAAGTACACTCGCGCTAGGCCAGTGCCTGGTTCTCGCAACGACATGCGTCAAGAATCTCGCCAGTTGCGAGAGGATGCGAAACTTTACGAACGCCAGATCATCGCCAATATTCTGGATCGAGCAGATGTGATATGTGCAACCACCAATTTTGATCCGGATATCCTCGGTGATCGGCAGTTCGACTTGGGGGTCGTCGATGAAGCATGCCAAAGCACCGAGCCCGGCAACTGGCCCGTCGTCCTGAGAGCCGATCGAATCGTACTGGCGGGCGATCATTGCCAGCTCCCACCAACCATCATCTCAACGGAGGCCGCCGAACAAGGATTCGCGGTCAGCTTGATGGAACGCCTCATTCGCACCTATGGTGACAAAACGACCAGGCAACTCAACGTTCAGTATCGTATGCACGAGCAAATCATGCAGTACTCGTCGCAATGTTTTTACGAGGGGAGTCTGATTGCGCACGATTCCGTTCGCACACACTTGTTGAGCGACTTGATCCAACCGCCCCACCCCCCCATGACACTATCCCCTGTCACATTTGTGGATACGGCTGGCGCTGGCTGGGAAGAGCAACCCGAACCTGACGGGGAGAGTCGTTTCAATCCCCAAGAGGCTCAATGGATTCTTCAGCAATTGCGGGAACTCTGCAATTTGGGCATCCCTCCAGAGGGTATCGCCGTTATTGCTCCGTACGCCGCTCAAGTGCGCTGGTTGAGACAACAGTGCCCATTTCGCGCCATCGAAATCGATACGGTAGATGGTTTTCAGGGCCGTGAAAAAGAAGCCATTCTGATTACGCTGGTTCGGTCCAACTCCAACTCCGAAATTGGATTCCTGGCGGATACGCGTCGAATGAACGTGGCGTTGACGCGAGCCAAACGCAAACTGATCGTTATCGGAGACAGCGCGACGCTCGCGACCAATGAGTTCTATGCAAACATGATCGAATACATTGAAAATATTGGCGGCTATCGATCCATTTGGGATTGGGAATATGGCGAAAACACCAGCCTGACTTGGCTGGAAGGCTAGGAATCGCTTGCGGATCCGGCCCATATGACACAGCCGACCAAAGTCAAAGTAGTAGGCACATTCCATGTGCCGTCCACCAAGAATCCTGGTAAAAGTTTGACTGAGAACGGCACGGTGGAGTGTGCCTATACCGTTTATCGGCTGTGTCCCAAATGCTCGGCATCGAAGCGATGTTCTTCCGCCTATTCATGGAAAACCATCCGATCTGCGCCGCAGCAACCGTAACAAACTCGGTCGTGATTCCCACCGATGTGACCTACGTCGAACCGAACCGAGCCGGGAGCGGTGAAGGAGAAGACGCGAGTCGGCAGGTGGAAAACGTTCCATCGAAATCGCAACGGATAGACGCAGTCTAGATGCAGTATGGGCAAGATTTTTTCAAGGATTTTGAATTTCTTGGGGTTCGAGGCAGCAGGCTCCGTCGAAGTTCAGCGATCCATTAAAACTCTTGGGTTCGACGGAGAATCGCCTTGGCTACCCCACGGAAAAAACCAGAAATTGAGAGGGCCGAGTTTTTGAGGGGCTGGACGACTTTTAATTGTTGGACAATACTCTTGATTCATTCACGGTTGAACTGTGAGTTTTTAGTGTTCAGCGTTTTGCAAGTACCTCTCTTTCTAGGAATATTTCATGAATTTAGTAGATTTAATTAAGAGTCAAATAACGCCCGACATGATTGGAAAGCTGGCCGGACAACTCGGCACAAGCGAGACCCAAGCCAAGTCTGCGGTTGGCGCTGCGGTCCCTACGCTATTGTCGGCCCTTGCAGGCTCCGCTTCACAAGCGGGTGGCGCACAAAAGATGCTGTCCGCATTAAGCGGTCTTGGCTCCATGGGCGATATGTTGTCTGGGGCTTCAGCGGACAAAGGGTCCGGGCTGCTTAGTTCCTTGTTGGGTGGAGGCACAGTCTCTGGAATCGTTTCTTTGCTCTCGAAATTCTTGGGCTTGGGTGGGGATCCAACCACTAAGCTTCTTGGTTATTTAGCACCTATGGTGCTCGGTGGCGTGATGAGCTCGTTCAAAGGAAAAACCCCTGACGCCGCAGGCCTAACAAACTTGTTTGCAGAGAACAAAAGTGCCATTGCCAATGCAATTCCGTCCGGACTGTCGCTGGCCAATATTCCAGGATTTACCAATGCAAGCGAAGCAGTTCGATCGACTGCTACGACAGCAACCCGAAATGTTGGTCGTGCAGCCGAAACTGCTACCGATGCTGCGTCACCGCTAAAGTACCTGCTTCCCCTCTTGGGGCTCGCAGCCGTGTTAGGTGGTTTGTGGTGGGTCTTTAATCAAGCACCGGCCGTACCGGCGCCAGCCGTTAAGGCTCCGGTCGTAGTGACACCTCGAGTGCCAGAAGTCACCATGCCAACGGTTCCAGCAATTCCTAACGTTCCAGCAATTCCTGCAGAAGCTCTAAAACTCGGCACCGATTTGACCGGTTGGTTCACTTCATTGACGGGCTCTCTCGGCGGAATCACGGATGCGGCCACTGCGGAAGCAGCCTTGCCGAAACTCAAGGATGCTGCCAGCCAGTTGGAGTCTGCAAAATCCGTGTTTGACACGCTTCCAGCTCCTGGCAAAACTTCCGTTTTGTCCATCATCACATCGAACCTTGGAGGTCTCAGGGACTTGATCGCCAAGATAGCGAGCATTCCAGGCGTCGGTGGCCTCGTGAAACCAGTCACCGATTCGATTCTGAATACGCTAACTGCAATGGGCAGCTAAGGTTAAGCTGAATGGTTTTGGGTTGTAATCCAAGACCAGACCTCGAAAAGTCGTCGTGGGTCGGGTAGTTGTCAAAGGTAGGATGGAGTTAGTTCTATGAGAAAAGGTCTTTGTGTTTTGTTGCTTTCGTTATTTGTACTGTCGAAGACGAGTGATGCGGACGACAACATGAAGGCCTTTCCACCTGCCGATGAAGGAATGTCCCGATTCGTTCTTCAGCTTCCTGAACAGGCTGACGAAACGCTAATCAAGGTTCAGTTGCTGGTAGGAAAAACGGTTCAGACCGACGAGCAAAACCGGTATTTCTTTGGTGGCAAGATAAACGAGGAAACCATCCAAGGGTGGGGGTTTCCTCGTTTCGTGGTGAAGGAATTGGGGCCCATGGCTGGCACCTTGATGGCCATTGATCCGCAAGCCCCCAAAGTAAGCCGATTCATTACCCTTGGTGGCGAACCCTTTCTTGTTCGATATAACAGCCGTTTACCATTGGTTGTCTATGTTCCCAATGGTGTCGAAGTCCGCTATCGCCTTTGGAAAGCCGAGCCAGATACGAAAGTCATAGCGAAGGGTTAAGTGTTTTTCGCCTCACGACGAAGTTGGGTTGGAGGCCGAAAATCGATTGCAAAAAATCATCGAGAGACTTACGATAAGCGAGCAGTATTCTCATTGTTCCCACTGTGTCGTGAAATCGGAAGTTTATTAGCTCGATATGTTTTACTGGATCTACGATATTCCGAATTGGCAACTGGCCGCCATGATCTCGGGCGGGTTTGTCCTCATCTATTGGTTTGGGGCCATCTTGATAAGTCCCATTCTGCGTCGTTTAGTGCGATCGACGTCTGGTAGCAACGACGTTGTCGGTTACATTCTCTCAAGCTTTGGCGTCTTCTACGGTCTATTGCTCGGTCTGATCGCAATTGCCGCCCATCAAAACTATACGAATGTCGAAGATGCCGTGGCGAGAGAGGCCATCGCCTTGTCGGCATTGAATCAGGATTCCAAAGCCTATCCGGAACCACTCGGGCAAAACCTGCGCTGGGTGCTCCGTGATTACTGCCGATATGTCATCAAGTACGCTTGGCCTCTGCAGCAAAAGGGAATTGTACCGGAGGGTGGGAGAGTTAGGGTCACTGCGTTTCACGAGAAGCTGCTGTCCTTTGAGCCGCAGACAATCCGGGAAGAGATCATTCATGCCGAGACTCTCCGTCAATTCAATAATTTCTTTGAATGCAGGCGGATGCGACTTCAAGCCGTTACCACATCCATCCCGCCTGTCATGTGGTATGTCGTAATTGTGGGGGCCTTTATTAATTTAGTGATTGTGTGGATGTTCGACATGAGACTCATGACCCAATTCACGCTTGGAGGGCTACTTTCGCTTTTTCTAGGTACGATGATGTTTCTCATTGCGGCGATGGACAACCCCTTGCGAGGTGAGGTGAGTGTGTCGCCTGCGGCCTTTGAACTCGTTTATAAGGTCATGATGGACGATGCCTACTAGGAACAAGACGTTGAAGAAAATTCAAAGCGGTAGACCAACGCGTCGCGACTGGTTGAAACAGAGTGCAAAGGCCGTAGCCTTGGCTTCACTGCCAGGTTGTGAAAGGCTAATCCCTGTTGGTCAAACCGCGGTGAAGGTCGGTTTGCTCCACTCGCAGACCGGGGCGATGGCGATTAGTGAAACGTCACTGCGTGATGCGGGGCTGATCGCGATCGAGGAGATTAATGCGGCGGGTGGTGTGTTAGGCTATCCGATCGAGGCCGTTGTGGAAGATGGACGCTCTCGGTTCGTAGACGAGTTTCCCAGGAAAGCTCGTAAACTGCTTTCCGAAGACAATGTCGTCGCGGTATTCGGTTGCTGGACTTCAGCGAGTCGCAAGGCTGTCCTACCGTTGTTCGAAAAGTTGAAGGGTTTACTCTTTTATCCAGTGCAGTACGAAGGAAACGAATCTTCGAAAAACATCATCTACACCGGAGCGACGCCGAACCAACAAATCCTTCCAGCGCTGGACTGGTTTACCAGCAAGGCTGGCGGAGCACATAAGCGTTTTTATCTAGTTGGCTCAGATACGGACTACCTTTACTCGAGAACGGCGAACTTCATCGTCAAGAAGTACTTGGAGTCACTCGGCGCTTCCGTGGTCGGCGAGGAGCATGCCACATTAGGTCAACAAGACTTCAAGGATACTGTCGAGGCCATCAAGAAGTCGGATGCGGACATCATTTTCAGCACGATTACCGGCGACAGCAATGTCGGTTTCTACGGTGCGTTAGCGGCCCAGGGGATCACAGCCGATAAAATTCCGGTCGTAGCGACCAGCGTCGGTGAGGACGAACTTCGGAGTCTCCTCCCGTCTCAGGTTCAAGGTCACTATTCGGCCTGGACCTATTTCCAGAGTTTGAATAATCCCCAGAACAAGCGATTCGTCGAGCTTTGGAAGAGAGAGTTTGGAAATGATCGTGTGACCGATGATCCGATCGAGGCCGCTTATACCCAGGTTTATCTGTGGAAGCTGGCCGCTGAGAAAGCCGGCAGCTTTGATGTTGACAAGGTTCGCAAGGCGCTAGGAAGCATTACCGATTTCGATGCTCCGAGCGGCAAGGTTAAAATAGATCCGAAAACGCAGCATATGTTCAAGCGTTTTCGATTAGGCAGGATACGCGAAGATCGACAATTCGAGATCGTACACGAGTCGGCAGACTGGATTGCCCCCGACCCGTACCCTCAAATGTCGTTCCCCGGTTGGAAATGCGACTGGACCCACAATGGGATCACCGAAGGCGAGCCGGTCCAGATATAATTTCTAATGGCACGGATTGCAAGTTCTGTGCACTGTGCAATCTAGTTACCAGGCTCTGCGGCTCTGCCTGGTAACTAGAGTGCAAGCGAGGGTCCGCCTCGCCGAAATGCATCGTTAGATTGTGAACTCGGGAGGCAGGAGCCTCCATACCAATGCGTTCCCAGGCAGAGCCTGGGAACGAGTGGTCTCTGTGGGGCTAGCCTAAAGAGCAATTCTGGAATGAATCACTTTTGCAGAAGTCGCTTGGCGATTTCAACGACGCCCCAGCCGGAAAACATCCCCAGTACGTACGTCCCGAGGACCAAAAAGATCTTACGCAGACTCATTGACCACATCAAGAACGCGACATCAACCGGCTCGCGATTTTGGATTGCAAAAATGAGGACGACAAGAGAAAAGACAATCAAAAGTGCCGTAGTGACGTAGCGCATATTAAGTGGTTGTTCGAGAAGGACGATCGTTGTTCTGCATTCGCAACTGCATCATATAGTAACGCCAGTATGGAGTTGGAGTAATCAACAATTTTCCTGGCCCTTTGAAGACGCGGACGAATCCCTCGCCCGAGGTAAATCGTCCGAGAAAGTTTTTGGTCGGCCTACGAATGCAGAAACCCACTTCAGCGGTTCGACAAACCACGTAGTTCCCTTCTGCGACGAATTCCTGATCTGGTTGCAGCGTTAGCTCTTCGACGGGGCCGCGAGTCGTCAGGACGACCTGTCCATAACCGCTGACCTTCGTTTGCAAATAGACCAAGCCTTCGCCCGCCCACAGACTGGTCAGCGTTCGCTCGCGATGAAACTTCACCTCGATCGCCCCTTCGGATGCCCAATACGTGCCACGCTCTAAAATCCATGACTCGCCGCGCAGCCGGAAAGCATGAAATCCGCCCAAGGAAGACTCAAGCGTGATGATACCAGTGCCGGTATAGGTTGGGCGGTAAACCGATTCGTCAGCCATCAAGGAACGAATCATCCCGCCGAAAGACGGCACAAGTTTCGAATGGACCGCAATGTCACCGATCAGATAGCACAACGCCCCCGACTCAACTCGCACCATTTCATGTTGGATATGGATGTCGACCCATCGCATACCCTCCCGTTCGCTAACTTCGAATTTTGCCATCAGTTCGCCGAAGCCTTTGTTTTGATTTCCTTTGTCGTTTGTTGGCAGAGAATACATGTTCGATAGGAAGACGATCTCTCATGCGTGACCATCGCTTCCGTCCCAAAGATATTAAATCCCTTTTTTTGTAACCAATAGCCCCCAGCGACGAAGACCGCAATTGCGATGAAGAATCCAAACCACCAAACCGTGAAGTACCAATCGATCAGGCCAACAATAAGTGCGATGCCAAGCCACAATGGCCAATAGCCGTCAACAGGTTCGGCGTATACCAGTGGTGCTTCTTTCTTGTCGTGCGCACCATCGCATATCCCACAGACCAACTTGCCGTAGTATCCGCAATCTTGGTTCACGCATTCTGATTGTGCATCGGAAGGGAGGAGACGTGCGCGGCAATGGAAACAATAATAGTTCCGGCACGTGGCGCAGTGGTACGCATCTGGGTCGACGGACGAACCACAGACAGGGCACTTACCGACATCGCCCCGCCTTTCAACTAAGTGATGCGGCTGCCCGTGAGTTGCATTTTCGCCAAGCTCGTTGTCTTCATTTACGATTGTCCCGTGCGTCGGAGTTTGGTTTTCAACCGTCATGACAAGTACTTTCTTACAAATAACATCTGACAAACAACAACAAGGCGGTTACGAACAACTCGTTTGACGGCAAGAAAGCAATCGCGAACCGTGAGCGATGGAAGGGTCGGCATTCGCGGTCGCCTTGCTGTCGCACATCGGAAATTTGCCAATCTTGAGCGTTTCACGTCTCAACATGTGCTTACAAGTCAGATATTGTGGTAGCCATGCTTCGAAGAGTCAAGCGGTTCGAATTCGGCCAAAATAACGACACTTCTCGCCGCTCGCCAGCATGTACGAGTAGATTTCAGTCTGCCGTTCGCTCTACAAAGCCTTAACTGCTTTGACGATGTCCAGAACGGCTTGTTGACCGTCCGCGTAATACATGAGTGTGTTGGGCATGGCGAAAAGCGGGTTAGGTATCCCTGCAAAGCCTGGACTGAGGCTACGTTTAATCACGATCACCGTTCGGCACTTGTCTACATCGATGATCGGCATGCCGGCGATCGGACTTTTGGGATCGGTTCGAGCCGAGGGATTCACCACATCGTTGGCACCGATGACAATCGCCACATCCACGCTGTCGAGTGTTGGGTTGATCTCGTCCATTTCCTTGAGTTTATCGTAAGACACGTCTGCTTCGGCTAAAAGCACATTCATATGTCCGGGCATACGCCCTGCGACGGGATGGATCGCATACTCAACCACGGCACCACGAGCTTCGAGTACCTTGCTAAGCTCTCGCACCGCATGTTGGGCCTGGGCAACGGCCATCCCGTATCCGGGCACAAACACAACGCGCTGAGCTCCGTCTAGAATCATAGCGATGTCGTCGGGCGAGGTGCTGCGAACATTGGCGTAGATTTCATCGACATTGCCGGCCGAACCGCCGCCGGCCATCACGCCAAAGAGCACGTTGCTTAAAGATCGGTTCATGGCTTTGCACATGATTTGTGTCAAAATGATTCCGGACGCACCGACCAACGCACCCGCAATAATCAAAGCGTTGTTGTCGATTACGAAACCGGTAGCAGCTCCTGCAATCCCCGAATACGAATTCATCAACGATATCACCACAGGCATGTCCGCCCCACCGATTGGATTGACAAGAAAGACACCCAAGAACGATCCGCTGATTGCGATCCCCAGATAGCAAGCGATTTGGATCGCTGAGTTATGGGAGGAAGCCAAGATCGCGATGAACAAACAATTGAGTCCGACCAACCCCGCGTTGATGAGCTGTTGGCTGGGCAGGCTGTGCGGTTTCTTGAATTGAGGCCACTCTTCTAGTTTTGCGTAGGCCACGAGGCTTCCCCAAAAGGTAACGGCCCCGATAAGCCCCGAAAGCCCGACGGCAATCAACGTATCCACATGATGGTCGGAGGTGTTGAGCAAGTCGGAAAAGGCAACCAGAACCGAAGCACCTCCGCCAAGCCCGTTGAGCATCCCAACCATTTGCGGCATGGCCGTCATAGCAACACGTTTGGCCATGAGCGTCCCAATCACGGTTCCTGCAATCAGGCCAATCGCAATAAAGATATAACCCGTCACGCCTCGATCAAAGATAGTCGTTAGGATGGCTAATAACATTCCGAGAGCGCCCAGGAGATTGCCGCGCACAGCCGTGCGTGGCAACGACATGACCTTAAGGCCCACAATGAATAGAACCGACGCAACTAAATACAGCAGTGGAACAAGAGCATTCATCAGGATTCGCGATTGGTCTTGGGAAAGGATTTTAGCATTGTCAGACAACAGATACGGGACGAGGAGATTGCTTTAACGTTTCTTAAACATGAGCAGCATTCGATGTGTTACCAGAAAACCGCCGACTACGTTGATCATGGCCAAAACGATTGCGACCATCCCAAAGAAGCTGCCAATCCCGGTTTCCTTGTAGCCGGCTGCAATGATTGCGCCGACAACCGTGATTCCGCTGATGGCATTCGAGCCACTCATGAGCGGGGTGTGAAGCGTTGGTGGTACCTTGGCGATGATTTCGAAACCTACAAAAACGGAAAGCACGAAGACTGTTAAGCTTGCAACTAAGACCAGCGAGCGACCGGAGTCAGAGGATGTTTGCGGATTGGCGGGCGCACCCTGAGCTAGTTCTGAGTTTGAGTCGCTTGAAATAGTGCTTTGACCGACCGGAGATTCTTGATTCTTGCCGGATTGTGTGGCTTGAACCCGCATGCAAACCAGTCCGACAAGCGTTGCGATCGAAAGTGCCATTACGACGATGAGAGACTTCATTTTGGTTTGTTTCGTTGAATTCAAAAGTATCGATTGCGTAACTCGAACAAAAGATATGTTATCCGAATCATGCGGAACCTGGGACCTTGATGCCAATTTCTCGCATGAGCATTTTCATATCTTCCCAAGTAAGCTTTTTTGCATCTGGATTGCGCAACAAATAGGCGGGGTGATACGTGACCATGACTTTTGCACCTCGGTACGAATGGAATTTACCCCGCAGTCTGCCGACGCTCTCTGTGCTCTTTAAAACCGCTCGCACAGCGATTGCGCCCCAGCAAACGATGTAATCGGGTTGAATTGTCTCAAGCTGGGATTCGAAAAAGGGGCGGCAATTGTCGATTTCGGAATCGACAGGCGTGCGGTTGTTCGGAGGGCGGCACTTGAGCGAATTCATGATGTAGACCTCGTCGCGTTTAAGGCTGCTAGCAATCAAGATTTTGTCGAGCAGTTGGCCCGCGGCACCCACAAACGGCTCGCCGGTACGATCTTCGTCTGCCCCCGGTGCTTCGCCAAACATCACGATTCTCGCGGTTGTCGGGCCAGCCCCAAAGACCGTACGTTGTCTTCGGCAGACGATGTCTTCGCATTTTCGGCAAGCCATGACTTGTTCGTTCAACTCTTGAAACGCTGCTTGCCGAGCGACAAAATCCAACGATGGCGTGTTCCAGTTCCCCGGGACGAAGTCGGAAACGGCCCCAACGGGACGTGCCAATTGTGTAGTCAGAGGGCTTGGGGATGTGGAATGAGTTTGCACTGATGCAGGAACAACAACCGCCGTCGAAGTGTCCGAATTGGCAGCGCCATCGTTCGTCGCGTTATCGTTCGCAGCGCCACCGTTCGTAGCGTTATTGTTCGCATAGCCATCGTTGTCTTCAAAGACGCTATTCTCATTCAGTTCCAGCCATTCGGTTGCAGAAGGAATCGATTCCGGCTTGCCGGTGGGAACGTGAGTGATACCGCTCCGACGCCAATGGGAGAGAAGTTGTTCGCTAGCCGTTTTCCATTGATTCCGTTGCATTTGCGAAAGGACCTTTCATTCGAAACAGCAGATTAGCGGAGGCGAGCGGCAGATTGCAGAACCCCAACCCGAAGCGTGAGAGCGTGAGCGAGGAACAATTTTGCAGGTCCCTCACTTACGTATCGGGTTATGATTTGTAGTTTTCAGTCAGCCGCTCTTTGGACAATTCATTGATCGACCGATCCTTGCGCAGTGGCGTGTCATCTGAATTATTTACGAAAACCCTGATTCTAGCAGGATGCGATGAACTGCACACTCCCGCAAATCGGCACTTGAGGCTAACATACAGGACGACCCTCGTTTTTTAGCTCTCAAGATCGTCTTGTATTTCGATGCCTATTCCTCGCGTTGCCATTGTTGGCCGGCCTAATGTCGGCAAAAGCTCCATTTTTAATTGGATCGCAGGTCGGCGATTAGCAATCGTTGAGGATACGGCTGGTGTTACACGCGACCGACTCACCACTTTGATCGAGTATCGGGGCCACCACTTCGAATTGATCGACACGGGTGGAATGGGAATCGACGACGTTGACAATTTAACAGCGGAGATCGAATCGCAAATTGAAACGGCTATCGATGACGCAGATGTTCTCTTGTTTGTCGTGGACACTCGGACCGGAATGGTTCCACTCGACCAAGAGGTTGCGGAAAGACTTCGAAAAGTTGACAAACCGATTTTGTTGGTAGCAAACAAGACCGACAGTCCGACCATGGATACCAACGCGGACGAATTTCACAGGCTCGGAAGAGGTTGGCTGACACGTGTTAGCGTTCAGCAGAACCGAAACAAGGATGAGTTGTTGGACTTGATCTGTCAACGCATACCGCAGTTAGACTCAATGCCCGAAGAAGTTGAGCCACCCGTGATGAAGATCGCCATCGTGGGGCGTCGCAACGTTGGAAAGAGCACGTTCGTCAACACGCTTGCAAAAGCCGAACGCTGTATTGTGAGCGAAGTGCCAGGTACGACTCGCGATAGCGTCGACGTCATGTTTCAAATGGACGGTCATAAGTTCATGGCAATCGACACGCCTGGACTACGCCGAAACAAAAGCGTCAGGACGGACATCGACTGGTATGGTATGCATCGCGCCCAGCGAAGCATTCGCAGAGCCGACGTTGTGTTGATGTTTTTTGACGCCAAGCAGCAGATGAGCAAAGTGGACAAGCAACTGGCGCATTACATTTCCGACAACTTCAAGCCGTGCATCTTTGTCGTAAACAAATGGGACTTGTTGGCCGGCCAAATGCCAACCGAACGTTGGGTTCGCTATTTGCGGGAGAATTTTCCGACGATGGCCTATTGCCCTATCGGATTTATTACCGGTCAAACCGGCAAAAATGTTAAGGCGTTATTGAACCACTCGCAAATGCTCTTTAAGCAAGCCAATGAGCGCATCTCGACAGGTCAGCTGAATCGTTTGGTAAAGGCCGCGATCGAACGGCATGAACCTCCCTTGTATCAACTCAAGCGACCCAAGATCTACTATGCAACGCAGATAACAAGCTTGCCACCAACCATTATTTTGGTTTGCAATCAACCGCAAGGTTTCCCAACACAGTATCAACGTTATCTTTTGACTTTCTTGCGGGATCATTTGCCGTTCGGAGAAATACCGATCAAGCTCTATCTCCAACCACGAGCTCGAGATGACGAACGCGATGATTTGAGTCGCGATTCAAGACCGCCTGCTGAACTAATTCCCGATCACGATGCCTCGGACGATTTTCCGATTCACGACGAAGACGATAGCTTCGATGACGACGATTTCGACGAGGAAGACGGTTTCGACGAGGAAGACGAATCGGATGACTACGAAACGGACGGAGACGATTCTGGAGATTTAGATTCCGAAGAGAAAACGAATTCGAAAACCGTGGACGACAACGAAGTCGACCGATAATTAGCCAACTGTATTATCCGTGCTGAACGCTTGCATCGCGTTTGAATTTGGCGAGCAAGGTAAACGACGCTTTCTGTCGATCAAGGTTTCATGGAACCGCAGACCGGAGCTGCCCAGTCGAGGTTGGCGTGTTGGGCATCGTCAAGCATGAAGACAAGCCCTACCTGCCTAAGCGCGTTCATAGTACCCGCTAGGTTCATGTTATGCACATCCGCAACTGTTTTTCAGACCAGTTAGCCGTTGGGCGATAGCCCCGGTTTTCCATTTGCTTGACATTCGTCGAGAACCGGGGCTAGCGCCCTTCGGCTATCCGTTTGTTTCACTCGAAGACTCATACCGATGTCGCACTAGTATCGCCCTCGTGAAACCGGCGCTGCCGCGTTGTTTGCGTTCGCTGGGAACGGTCCTGGTGCTGTGTTGGGCCCAGCTATGGATTGGTTCAACTGGGTCGATGCAGGCCCTTTGTACTCGATCATCAATAATGCGTCCGTGCGTTGACTGGCAGACGCGGGCAAGATTCGATTGAGGCCAAAAAGTGCTGGAGTATTGCCTCCGAGTAACGTATTGTTTACTTGAGCAGCGGGTGCAGCGACTACACCGCACGACAATAGCAGGACTTGATCGGAAGGCCAACGGAATCGCTCGTGAAGTCGCCACGAGACTAGTTGCGGAACATCGATCTGCACCGACTGAGGTTGATTCATTGGCATGGGCAAATCGATCATCACACTGTTGAGTCGCTCTACTTGGTCGATGTCGCATTTCAACATCAGGTCAACCGATTTCCCGTCAAGGCTCATCAACGGACTGACGTTCAGTTTATAACCTTCCCTGATCTCGTTTGAAACAGGTGTATAAGGCGGCCATGTCGCAGTCGTGTTGGCTTGATACTCGCGCAGGTAATTACGAGAACGCAATTGTTCTAGCGCTTGCGATTGACCATTTACCATCGCAATGTCGACCGCTTGCATCTCCTTGACATCGCTCCGGGTTCGCAGTTGCGATATGAAGATGGCGCCGTTCTCTTTTGGCATCAACCAAGCTTGAACGCCCGGAGTTTGGGCGGTTGCCGACCGCATTAAACTAGATGCCTTGTTTCTCCAATTTGGATTTCCGACGGTAATCAGTCGAAGACTGTACGCTTGAGGCTCGGTGAACCCATTGACAAATCGTTCGTAGATCTGGGCGACCGTCTTTTGCATGGCTGCGTTGTGATAGACTCTGAGCGTCGTGCGATCCGCATTTAAAATCCCCATGGGTTCGTTGAACCAGACGTCTGAGCCTGTTTCACGAATGATCCAATCGATGATCGCTTGCTGTGGTCGCTCGATGTTTTTGAGGTTCTGAGTATATGGAACAAGATTGTACTCGACCCAGTATTGTCCACTTGAGTTAGGCAGCTCCATTCGGCTTAGCGGCTTGGGGACATTGTTGTTTAAGTTGCCGCTCGGTTGGACTGCTGAACTTTCGAGCGAAGGAATGGATGGCGGAACTGCGCTGGGATTGGTTTGCACCATAGGCGAGGTGAGGCTTGTGCCGGGCTGCGCGCCGCCTGTACCAGGTGCCGGTGTGCTGGCAGGCAATTGCGCAAATAGACAAGCGGGAAAGAAGACTATTGCGAGAAAAAACAAAAGCAATGAGCTGGTTGGGGAACAGAGCACTTTGAGTTTCATGGGACTAACTTTGGTTTCGAACAGCGTTCAGCCGCTAATGCGTTCCTTGTTGAATAGTGGAGTCAATAGTGGATCCAACTGGCCAAGCCAATCCCAATTCAGCTGCGAGCCCCGTCTCGATCGATCTTGGCAAAATTTGCAAAATTTGCTAAAGCCTCTCTTGGAACTGTGTATTGCGGAAAGTTAACAATGCATGTTCGTGAGTTCAAATCCGAAATAAGCTGGCGCAGGTTTATGGAGAAATGAATCCCATTTGCGTTTAAGCTGACAACATAAATTATGAATCAATTGAATCCGTTACTTCAGCAAATGCGAGCACTGTACGTGGGCATGACGCCGCAGTCTCGCGTTATGGCCGTGCTGTTAGCTGCCGGAGTCGCGGTCAGCTCGGTTTTTCTCGTCCAAGGATTCGCTGACGGAAATGGATCCATGACGTACTTGTTTGACGGCAAGTTGTTTAGCGATGCCGAGTTGGTCAAAATGGAAATCGCTTTTAGCAATGCAGCACTTCGCAAATACGAACGCAATGGCAATCGCATTCGAATCCCCCGTTCAACCAAAGATGCATATTACAAAGCGATCTCCGAGGGAAAAGCAATACCCGAAGGAATGGGGAATGCTTTGGTGGAAGCAGTCAACAACGGTAGTTTCTTGGAACCGAGGCATACAACCGAAGCCAAGCATCAAGCTGGTCTACTCAAGGACATCGCGAACAACATCATGCAAATGGAGGCAATTGTTGTAGATGCATCTGTGAACTACGTTAAGGAGCGCGAAGGATTTTCGGCGGAAGCCAAGAAATCAGCTAGCATCGCCATTAAGACTCGTGGCGGCAAACCCCTTACCACGCAACAAAAGCTTGGGATCATCACGTACGTCGCGCACGCCTTGGGTCTAAAGCAAAGCGAAATCGCCCTATTGGATTTGAGCGATTCCACAACGATGATCATGTCCAACGATCCAAGTTCGATCAAACAAGCAAAATACTATGAAGTCAAACGCCAACGCGAAGAAGAGTTGCGAGGTCGAGCGGAGAGGCTGTTGATGGACTACGGAAACGTTCGAATCGATGTCAATGTCGACATCGACCCTACGTTGAGCGAAGAAACAGACATCCTAACCTACAATGACAAGCCCAGCACGTTTCATTCTCGTACACTCAAGAAGGATACGACGAACCGACGATTCGAAAAAGGGGGACGACCCGGGACGGAGTCGAATGCCACCGCGGTAGTCAACAAAGGAACTTCGCTAAATTCGAACCCAGAGCAAACGATCAAATCCAACGAACAAACCGAAAATGATAGGAGATTTGTCGGAAACACACTTGTCCGATCCGAGAAAGCTGGACTCCAGACAACACGGGTCTCGTTCTCCGTGGCCGTCCCTTTCTCGTTCTACAAGAAGGTTGCCACTTACCAGTGGCTATCATTAAATCCAACGAAGCTGGCAAGTGATGCTCCACCACTAACCGAGCAGGACCTTGCCAAAATCAAACTGGAAACCGCAACAAGTATTCAAGATAAACTGATTCCGATTCTGCCAAAGGGGGCTACAGGTGAAGATAAGTTGTCTAGAGTCAATGTCACTGACTATCCCGATATGCCAACACCGGAAATACCTCCAACTGCACTAAGTCGAACAGCGCTGGCTTGGTTGGCGCAGTACTGGCAAACCATTGCATTGATGGGATTGGCAGGTGCCGCGATCATTTCGTTACGTCAGTTCGCCTTGACCGCATCAAGCTCGAACGAGAGCGAATTCGAGAAAGGCTTTGACTTGACCTTGGACGACGCTTCCGATATCGACTTAAGTTCCCTGAGCGACGACGAAAATGAGTCGGTTGTCCATTCACTGGAGGACGCCCCGGATATGCCACGATTGCGAACAACGGGCGGAGACATCACGAATGACATGACCGCCTTGATACGCGAGAATCCAGATGCCGCCGCAACACTCCTGAGAAACTGGATCGGCGGTACGACTTAGTATCGGCTGCAACTTTTCAAAAATGACCCACTCTACAATCCCCTTCTTGGAAGCTTGGTTATAGAATAAAGCGACTTCGACGCTTCGACGAACAGCGTGTGCTTCCGTGGAGCAGGTCGAAATCCAATGAAAACCGATCTGATTTATGGCGTTTTGGGGTAAAAAAAAGTCCGAAGTCGTTGCAGCGAGCAATGAGCAGAACGTTCCAAAGTCTGAAACCACGAATTCCGTAAAGGAAGCGAAAACTTGGTATCAGAAGGCGTTGGCAGCCCTGCGCACGGATATTCGAGACCTCTGGAAAACCGAGGGACAACTTGTTGACGATGTTTTCCTAAGCGAACTTTACGCTTCGCTGGTGCGAACGGACATGGGAGGTACGACGGCCACCCGGATTCGCGATTCGATCAATTCAACCTACCGCAGTCGGCGGATTGAACTTTCCGACGTTCTCAACGTCATTCGAGAGCAAGTTGAACAGTCGCTCAAGAGCAAGGGGGCTTCACTCAATCGGGCGGAATCGGGTCCGACCGTAATCCTTGTAGTTGGTGTGAACGGTTCCGGCAAAACAACCTCGATCGCCAAACTTGCGCATCGCTTAACCGCGCAAGGTAATCGCGTACTGTTGGGAGCGGGAGACACATTTCGCGCGGCTGCAGTCGAACAGCTCAAGATTTGGTCCGATCGAATCGGCTGTGAAATCGTCCTTGGCGAACACGGCGCTGATCCTGGCTCAGTCGTGTTTCGAACGGTTCAACGCGCCGTTGCTGAATCCTTCGATGTCTGTATTTTGGACACAGCGGGGCGTTTGCAAACGCAAAGTAACTTGATGCAGCAACTCGAGAAAATCAAGCGCATCATCGAGAAACAAATCGTTGGGGCACCCCATGAAGTGCTACTCGTATTGGATGCAACCGCGGGCCAGAACGCGATTAGCCAAGCCAAAGGGTTTTCGGAAGCAGCCGGTTGCACCGGGATAGTACTTGCCAAGATGGATGGTACTGCCAAGGGGGGCGTGATCGTACCGATTGCGGAACAGTTTGGGTTACCAGTTAAATACATCGGAATCGGAGAGAAACTGGATGACTTGTCCGAATTCAAACCCGAGGACTTTGCGGCGGCGCTTTTCGCATAGCTCGCGGTGTGCCGCTACCCAGTGGCCGATTGGAGCTCTTGAAAAATTCTCAATCTCCGTTGAGCAAATCGCTGCGCCGGATTTGCGTTTTCTTGACGGATTGCTCGGTTTTCCAGCTTGCGATCCGAGCGTGGTCGCCACTCAGCAAGACCTCGGGGACAGCGTGACCGCGAAATTCGGGTGGACGAGTGTACTGAGGAAACTCCAAAATCCGATTCCCTCTTGAAAAGGAATCGTCCCAGCTGCTTTGCTCATCACCCAACACACCCGGTATCATTCGGACTGTGGAGTCGACCACAACCATCGCAGCCACTTCGCCTCCGTTGAGTACGTAGTCGCCAATACTCAATTCGATTGGCCTGAGAATATCGATGACGCGTTGATCAAAACCTTCGTAACGACCGCAGAGCAGAATCAATCGATCCAATTGCGAGATTTGTTCTACGCGACGTTGATTGAGTCGGTCCCCTTGGGGAGTCGTTAGTACGACCGTTCCGGGGGCATGCCCCATTTGCTGAACCGCTTCGACACAATTCACGACGGGTTCGGCACAGATCAGCATTCCTGGACCGCCGCCGTAGGGACGGTCATCGATCTTATGGTGCTTAAGGTCCGTAGACCAATCCCTGAGGTCGTGAACGACTATTTCAACCAAACCCTTGTCAATCGCTTTTGCGAGGAGGCTCTGAGTTAGATACCCAGAGAAAATTTGCGGGAAAAGGGTTATAATGTCGAATCGCAAAAGTCTTTACTCGAACCAGTTATGATGCTGGAGCTGCTTCGACTGGCTTCTTGGAAGGGCTTCTACCTAGGCGGCTTAGGGCTTCGGATTGCTGTTGCAGGTGCGTCCCTTCGGAACCGTACTTTTTGATGAGAACAGTCACATTGTCGCTTGGCTGGGCACCAACGCTGATCCAATACTTGATTCTCTCACCTTTCAGAATGGCTCGAGCATCTGTTTCCTTGCACATTGGATCATAATGGCCGAGTTCTTCAAGGACTCGCCCATCTCGCGGGCTGCGTTGATCGATGGCGCAAAGACGATAAAACGGGCGATTCTTTCTGCCCAAACGCTTCATTCGAATACGAACCGACACTGTGCTAATTCTCCGTGGAAACTTAATTTGAAGGGAACGTGATAATAACGTCTTCTGGATTGGATGTGGAGACGTAATTCACAGTTTTTCCCAATTGTGGGAATCTAGCCGCGTTTCTTTTTGCGGAGAAGTCGATCTCGATCCTTCTGCATTTTCTCACGTTCCTTTGGGGAAAGGCGTTTGCCGGTGCTTCCTTTGGTTTTGAGCCCGCCTGTGGGATTGAATGGATTTGACATCATTCCTTGCATTTGTTGCATCATTTTCATTTTGTCGCCGATCCCGCCCGATGTCGCCATTTGAAGCATTGGAGCGAGCATTTCGAATTGTTTGACCAGGTCGCTGACTTGGTTGGGTTGGACGCCGCAACCTTTGGCAATCCGGTTTTTTCGGGATGGATCGATTAGCTTCGGGTTTTTTCGTTCCTCGGGAGTCATCGAGTCAACGATACCCGTCAGGCGACGCATTTCCTTGTCGCTATCGGTGCTAGCCATCATTTTCGACAAATCACCCATGCCTGGCATGAGAGTCAGCATCTTGGTCATCAAGCCAGGTTTACGAAGTTTTTGCATCATGTCCCGGAAGTCAGCCAGCGTGAAGATTCCTTTCGACATCCGCTCTTCGAGCTGTTTTCTCTCTCGTTCATCAATGAGTTTGTGGGCTTCGCGAGCAACTTCGACGATGTCCCCCATTTCCAGGATCCGGCTAGCCATGCCTTCCGGGCGAAACGGCTCGAGTGCGTCCAAATGTTCGCCAGTACCAATGAATTTGATTGGAACTTGCGTAACAGCTTTGACACTCAGGAGTGCGCCACCCCGAGCATCGCCATCGAGTTTGGTCATGATGACCCCATCGAGTGACAATGCATCATTGAAGGCCTTCGCGCTTTTGACTGCGTCCTGACCGGTCATTCCGTCCACGACTAAGAAAACGTGCTGTGGAGAAATTTGTTTGTCGATCAGCTTGAGCTGATCCATCAGTTCTTGGTCGATGGCCAATCGACCGGCTGTATCGAAGATGGCCACGTCGGCACCGGCAGCTTTGGCCTGTATGAGGCCTTCGCGGCAAACTGCGACGGGGTCAGTGGCCCCCAGTTTGCTGAAAACGCCAACACCTAGTTGCCGGCCAAGCACGTTGAGTTGCTCGATGGCGGCAGGCCGCTGCAAGTCAGCGGCAATCAAAAAGGGCTTGAGTTTCTGATCTTTGATCAGTTGAGCTAATTTCCCGCAGGTCGTGGTTTTTCCGGCACCTTGCAAGCCGCACATCATGATACTGGTCAAATCGCCGCGCTTCATGGGGATCGAATTGTCGACCGGTCCAAGCAGAGAAACGAGTTCCTCGTAAACTATTTTGATTAATTCTTCGTGGGGTCGAAGGGAAAAAAGAACGCGTCTTCCCTCGGCTGCGGCCGTCACATCGGCCATGAAATTTCTAATCACGTCGATGTTTACGTCCGCCTCGACCATGGATTTTTCGACCATGGCCATGCCTTCTCGCATGTTGGCTTCGGTGAGTTTGCCTTTGCCACGCAAGGACTGGAATGCGGACTGAAGGCCTTCTTGGAGCGACTGAAACATTGTTATTCTGTGGTTTTTTTGCAGTTTATGAAGCGAGACGCAGGTCAGATGGCCCTGGTTTGCGGACTGGAGAGCTAGTCAGTTCTCCACAACTTAATTTGTATTCGGACGGATGGTTCTTCGAAAGACATAGTCGCGGAACTTTTATGGTGCTCCCCCCCTCCAAGGCATGCTTCGAATTGTAACAGCCGTAACGATTGTACAACCGAACTGAGGGCAAGTGATGGATTTGGAACGACTTGCATCCAGGGAAGTCGTTCGTAATGGGAGTTGATTCGTTGCAATGTGAGCAGCGCGAATTAGACTCGAAATTGCGGCTCGCTAATTTGGTAGCTTTTCGTTTTAGCCCTTGTTTTTGGCACGTGATGAGGTTCGTCGATGACCACCGTCGGTTTCGGAAGTGGTTCCTTTCCCAGCAACACTCGCAATTCACGCGATAAAAAGCGCAAGCAATTGCTTGTGCGTAGTTCTTTGCTGGAATCTTTAGAAGCACGGCACCTGATGGCGGCTGGTCCGCATTTGGCAGGTGTTCAGCCCAACGAGGGTTCGTTAATAGCCCTGGGAAGTTCGAGCGCTAACGCGACCGTACTCAACGTCAGCCCTCGTGAAATTGTTCTGCGATTTGACGACACGTCTGCGTTGGATGCGAACACGCTCAGCGGGATTCAATTCAAACGGGCTGGTAGCGATGGGATTTTTGAGTCTGCTTATCTGAGCACAGACTTGGGAACAAACGGTCAAATTGTTCTCGACTTCAGCGCTTCTTTGCCAGGACAACAAGGCAACGGTCTAGAGCTCGTGTTCACCCAAGCGTCTCGCTTCACGAGCATTCCAGGCAAACCCGCGAGCTGGCCGATTTTGCGCGTCGACGGGGCCCGCGTTAATATCGAAGTGAACGTTCAGTCTGGGAACAAGACGACGGCATCCGATCTTATCCGAGCGATGACCGAAGATACTCAAGTTGCATCGAAAGTGTTGGTGAAGCGGCTCCGCGGAGTCGAAAGCACTGTTATCGCAGATACCGTTCCCGCCAACAAAGTCCTGACGTTGCAGGGTGCCGATGCCGCGAGTGTTTCGTCCAATCTCAACTCCGGCAGCAATACATTGCAAGTCGAATTCCTTGCGACTCGGCCTGGCACCTCTCCTCAAGTCCAGTTGGTATCGAGGGACTTCGGTGGCCCGTTTCCGCCCCGAGTGACCGTGAATGATCAAACGGTTCTTGTGGAAGTGAACAGCAACGCGCGATATCTTACAACTGCACAGGAGTTGGTCGACTCGATCAACAGCTCAGTAGAAGCTCAAAAGGTAGTGCAGGCCCGATTTATCAGTGGATCGGCAACAGCTAGAATCGGCGCCAACTTTCCTACATTAACGACGTTGCAATTGGCTTCGGGTGATGATATCGCAATCACCCCAGCCTACGTTGGATTAGGGGATTCTGATCGCGAGGTTGTGGTTCGATTTGCCGAAACGCTGCCGGATGATTTCTATCTGATCGACATTCTCGGTAACGGTCCGTACGCGTTACGCAATACGGCTGGCTTGCCATTCAATGGCGGAGTCAATCAAAGTGTAAGGTTCGATTTGGACCTTGGTACGACGGTTCAAGCCGTTGTGCCGCAACCCGTTGTTCGAGCCGCAAACGGAACGCTGAGCCAGCTCCGAAATCAAATTTATGTTTACTTCAACAATGACGATTTGAATACCGTTGAGGCGGTCAAGCCTGAGTACTACCAAGTCGTTTACACACGGAACACACTCGGTGGCGGGGACGATATCGTGTTCCGCCCTGTGTCGGTGAGCTATGATGCATCGCTCAATCGAGTGGCGTTGTCCTTCAGCCGAAACCTCGACGCCTTTGTCGATCCAATCACGTCGCAGCCATTGCCGATTTCAACGCTGCGATTGCGGATTGGCAACAGTGAATCACCAACTGGCTCGCCGGTAACCGTCGTTAATCCTGCCAGCGATCCTGGAAGTCGATTTGACAATGCCACCGATTTGGGCGGATCATGGCTGGCTGGTCCAGGTTCGAAATCCGCGATTGTCAATTCCGTGATCCAGAACCCAACGCCTTACACGTTGGATTTCCCCGGCGCCAACGACGAACTAGGCAATCGCGATAATGTCTATCAACATCACGTCAACCGCGTGGACTCCGATGGAATCGCGGTCGTGAATTATAATTTTGCGCTTGAGCTCGGAACCGCTAACCGAAGCGTTCAATTGAACGCGATCACGGACACACAAAAACAAATGGTTCGCCAGGTAGTATCGCTTTACGAGCGCTACTTGGGAGTGCGATTCACGGAGAGCGACAATCTGGGCTTCACCATCGCTGTCGGTGACATGCAAGCCATCAATCCACTGACATCCCTGACAACAGTGGAAGCCAACCGTCCAGGTGGACTCACCTACGCCGCTGGCCCTCTCGCATCCAACGCGGCACAGTCCGCAGTCATTATCGACATTCAGGACTACAATACCGCAGAGGACAATCAGTTCGGGACAGAGTTGTTCCGTTCGTTCATGCGAGGCATTGGGGTATTGCTAGGTCTTGGCAACGCTGACGAACTTCCGCAATCCACCGTTCAAAACAACTCACCGATCATCGGTCCCAACGTCGAAAAAGTGTTCCCAGGTAATGCGGACATTATTCACGGTCAGTTCGTGCTTCGGCCCGAGGGCAAGGACATTGACCTCTACCGATTTGCTGTTCCCGCGAATGGTGGTCGACTTCAATTGCAGATTGCTGCGGAACGTCAAGCCGATTCAAGCTTGCTGGATGCATCGCTCCGCCTTTATCGAAATGAAGGCACAGTTGCGTCGCCAAAATGGACGGAGCTTGCCGCCAACGAAGACTACTTCAGCGATGACCCGCGAATCTCCCTCGATTTCGCTCGCGGTGGCGATTACATCGTCGGTGTCAGTGCCAAGGGGAATACGGCTTACGATCCAAACGTCGAAGATTCCGGACTCGGAGGCAAGTCAGAAGGCAAGTATCAATTGCGAATCGACTTCCGGCCTCCTGCTCCATCCACGCTCGTCGACGTAAACGGATTACCAACCCCGTTGGATGGGGATGGCGATGGACGGCCAGGTGGGGTTTTCAATTACTGGTTTGTTCCGACTAGACCAGATCGCGCCGTCCCTGTTGCCGGAACGCCTGATGCTTCCGCCTATACGGTTTGGGTCGACAAAACGGCAGCAGCCAACGGTAACGGAACCCTTGCCGCTCCCTACAACACGATTGCTAGAGCGCTTCAGGATGCTGGGGCATTAGCAAAAGCCGACACCGCTGGAATTCGTACGGTAGCTGTTCGGATTGTCGGGAACACTCAGAATCGAGCGTATGAAGTCGGTTTCAATCGATTCGGTAGCGCCCTGGCTGACGGTTCATCCTTTGACGTTCCCAAGAACGTAACGGTTATGATCGACGCTGGTGCCATCATCAAAATGGGGCGTTCGCGTATCAGTGCTGGTAGCTCGACCGTGAGCGTCGATCGAAGCGGAGGAACACTTCAATTGTTGGGGATTCCCGACACGAAGGTCATTGTGACGTCCATCAATGACACGACTGGAATCGGGCTGAATCCAGATCGAACTCCACCAGCACCTGGGGCTGGTGATTGGGGCGGTATCGATTTCCGCAACCGCATCGATGGTGGCGATGAAACACGTGTCGACAAGGAAAGAAATGGCCTCTTCCTGAATTCCGTGATCCATTCGGACATCCGTTATGGGGGCGGCCAAGTGGTTGTCGATGGTGTGTCGCAAGTCATCACGCCAATCAATTTAATTGATGCGCGACCCACGATTCTAAACAACTTGATTACCCTGAGTTCCGACGCGGCTATGTCTGCGACTCCGAACAGCTTCAAGGAAGACGATTTCGCTGACCCACGCTCTCAGTCCAATGGCTTCTTTGTACCTGACTACGACCGAGTTGGACCGGATATTTACGGCAATCGTGTTATCAACAATACCATCAACGGATTGTTTATCAAGACACGTACTGGCATCGCGGACACGCTTGAAACCCTTACGGTTTCGGCTCGGTTTGACGATATTGATATCCCGCACGTGATCGGCGAAAACTTTGTCATCGCTGGCACGGCCGGCGGCGGTATTGTGGATATTGCAGCCCCTCCGACGACGATCGTTACTTTGACGGCGATCGCAGGTGGTTCATTGGCTGCAGGCACTTACAATTACCGTTTGGTCTATGTGGACGCGGCAGGTAATGAGAGTCTCGCTTCCATCCCGACAAGCTCCGTGACGGTGGTTGCAAACAGCTCCATCCAATTGAACAACCTACCGCCGATCAGTGGAACGCTGCCGTACGTATCGCGACGATTGTATCGAAGCGATGCCACCGGTGCGGGCACATACCGCTTGGTGACGGAGATCAACGCGATTGCAACATCCTACACGGATAATGGAACGCAAACGGGTTCGCCGCTCGTTCCGCTCACAACCAAGATTCGCCCGAGACTCGATGGCGGTTTGGTCATTGATGCAGGAAGCATTTTAAAGAACCGCAGTTCAAGAATCGAAGTTCGCGATGGCGGAACGTTGATCGCCGAAGGCACGGATGGGCTTCCGATTATCATGACGAGTCTGAACGATGCGAGCTATGGATTTGGCGGGACGTTCGACACAAGCAACACGCGAGGAACTAAGTCGCCGCTGGTCGGAGATTGGGGCGGGATTTTCGTTGGGCAAGGCAGTTCTGCTTCGCTCGATTACGACCGTATTTCGTACGGTGGTGGTACGACAAGAGTCGAAGGTGGATTCGCATCCTTCAATGCCATCGAAGTTCATCAAGCCGACTTCCGAATGTCAAATTCTCGTGTCGAAAACAATGCAGCAGGCGTCGAGACTTCAACGTCTCCAACGCGGGTTGGTCGAGGCACAAATGGACCCGCCGCCATTTTCGTGAGAGGTTCGCAACCCGTACTTCTGAATAATCGCATCAACGACAACGGCGCAGCCGCGATCAATATCGACGTGAATTCGCTCGGACCCGATCTGCTGAACGATCCAGGCCGTCAGTCCGGATTGATCGCCAGAAAATTGGATTACGTTGAAAACCAAGGGCCATTGATCGATGGTAATCGACTTTCGCGAAACAGTATCAATGGAATGGTTGTTCGTGGGCAGACACTAACCACTCAAAGTGTTTGGGATGACACGGGCATCGTACACGTCGTTCAAAACGACATCGTTTCGGATAACTTTCATACGTATGGTGGTCTTCGTCTCAAGAGCGGTCCTGCACAGAGCTTGGTTGTCAAATTCGGTGGTAGCGCGAGTCTCGCTGGCATCACGGCAACTGGCACACCTCTCGACTACAGCAATCGTATTGGAGGCAGCGTTCAGATTGTCGGTCAACTTAATTTCCCAGTCGTATTAACATCGCTTGCAGATGATACCGTCGGTGCAGGCTTTGGAATTGATGGTCGGTCCGCATTCGATACCGACAACAATAACATCGGTGGCACGACAAGTACCGTCGTTCTTCCGACAGGCCCTGAGGTCGACCGTGGAACACTGATCGACGATGACGTGAATGTAAATATTCCTGGGTTTTTCTCGGCGGCACCACGCGTCGGCGGTAATTTGAATCTGGGTTTGTCTGGAATTACGGCTCAAGGCACTTCCCAGCTATTCGTGAATGACGATGTTATTTTTGCATTCACCAATTTCGTCGACGTCGGTGCAAATGGAGGAGCTATCGACTTATCCACAACCACCATCACTCGGCAACCGACTCTTGTTTCGCCGGATCTTGTTGTCAGTGAAGGCACGTTCCCTGGAAACAACGGTGCGACCGTTCGTTGGAGAGTGGAATCGCGGTTTGACAACGGCGTTTCCAAGTTGTTCAACACGTTGATACTTGATAGCGATGCACCTCTGGGTGCCGTGAACTTTATCAACTACCTGGACGAGGATATCCAGTTCCCGAGCGATGACTTCCTGTACGTTACTGGAACGCCAGGACAAGACGACTTCCGCGCATTCACGATCGACAACGCGGAGCGATTCGGTTTCTCGCACGGCGGGGTTTATCAACAAGGTACCGACTTGCAAAACGCAACGTACTCGGGTTGGGCTGCCGATCGTTATCCACTCCTAGATACGTCGATTCGAGGTGCTGGTACGACCTATAGTTTGCCAGGAAACATCAATACAACCAACATACCTCCATTGGCGGATCCGGTATTAGGCCAAGTCAATGGTTTAGCCGATGTGACAACGGCTCTTTCTTGGCGAGTGGATCCAAACACGACGACAGCTCGCATCACCAGTTTCTTGGAACTTGTGCCGACCGCCATTCAGCGAACAGCATCTCCTGGCGCGTGGGATGGAGTGGCATTGCAAACCTATTCCAACGATAGGAACGTTGGTATCGCGTCCGAGCGTGAGTCGGCAAGAGCGTCCGCTCCATCGGTAAATGATTCACCTGCAACATCGCAGTACCTCGGTCAGATCGCGAAGCTTGCGACTAGCGGCGACGAAAACGCCCGCCTCGGTTTCGAAATCCAAGGCGTTTTGAACAAGTCATCCGATGTGGACGTCTATAGCTTTTCCGCAAATGGTCGCACCGAAGTATGGCTCGACATCGATCGAACCACCACGGGTCTCGACACGGTTGTGGAGTTGATTGCAGCCGATGGGACCATTCTTGCCTTGTCCGATAATTCCTATCTAGAAGAGACGCAACCGTCGACAAATCCCATCTATTCAACATTGTCTGGCAGCAGCGCAAATCCGCTTCGAAAGAGTTCGTTGATCCAAGCAACGAAATCGTCGCGAGGGGAATCGCGCGATGACTACAGCACGAATCCAAAGGATGCGGGCATGCGAGTCTTGCTCCCAGGACGAGATAGCGAAGCTACGCTTTACCACGTTCGTGTGCGGAGCAGCAATCAATTTCCTGGCCAAGCAGCCAACACTCCTGCGTTGACCGATCCCGCATCGGTTGGCAAGGGGCGGTCACGTGGCTCTTACCAGTTGCAGGTTCGACTTGGCGAAGCCCAAGAGCTCCCGGGCTCGTCATTCAGCTATGCCGATGTTCGATTTGCATCCAACGGCATCACCCTCTCCGGTGTGCCTAGGCATTCGCCGTTGGTCGGAGAAATCGGTGAAATAGAGGGTATTGGGGGCGGTGGTATCAACAGCAACGGTACATTTGCGACCGCACAAGATCTCGGAAATATCCTTCAGACAGATAGGCGTACCATTTCCGTTGCAGGGAATTTAGCAGCGGTAAATGGAGTAGATTGGTTCAAGTTCACGATCGATTATCAATCGTTGGTCACACCGTTGGCCGAGTATCTGTCGACAATGTTCGATGTGGACTATGCCGACGGCATCGGTCGCGCTGACCTGTCGTTGTACGTGTTTGATTCGACCGGCCGCTTGATTCACATGGGTGAAGATAGCAATGTTTTGGACGATCGGACAACATCGATTAAGGGTGCGGACGCTACCGATTTGGGGCGTGGATCGGCTGGGTCGTTGGATCCATTCATTGGGGCCGTCGCATTGCCGGCAGGTCAGTATTTCATCGCGCTTACGAATCGCAATCAAATCCCGACGGTATTGGCGAATCGACTGAGTCGAAGTGCCAATCCGAGCGATGCGGCAATCCGACTTCAGCCGATTAACAGTGGCAGATACATTGTCGAGGATCGCATCGGGTCCGATCGAATTAGCGCGACAGGTGCAGGACCAATCACGCCAAGTTTCTTGCCAGCCTCGTCGCGTGTGGAGTATACGTTGGCCGACGTGCCTCTCTATCTGAGTCGAGACGTGGGTCTTTCCTCGACGGAGATCTTTCTTGCGAATTCGTTCACTGGGGAAGCAACGAATTTTGTGGGAGCAAACGGCGTAGACTTGCGAGATATTGCCATCCGACCCAACGGTGATATCCGGGGATTCAGAAGCCTTGAAAACGGTGCAGGCGATGCCAATGCGGCCTATATCAACGTCAACTCTGGAACGGCTGCTTCGACGGTTGATGGCAATTTTGGTGTTGTCACTTCGCAATTGACCGGTGCTAATCTGTCTTTAACTGTTCAGAATGTTGGCATAAACGTTGAGGCGTTGACGTTTATGGATACGTTTGGTGGCGAGAATGGCTACCTTGTTGCGAATCGCGCGCCTGGTGTTGGCGTCTCACAGACCAGAAATATTCTCTATCGATTTAATCCAAATACAGGACTTGGTAGCAGCCAACCCGGTATTAATGACCAGTTCAATATCACGACGGCTGGCAACCCTGACCCGGCTGATATCATTCTGGGTGCTGGAACGAACATCTCGGAACGAGGTTACATTGAGACAGCATCCCCACCAGGCACTGTTTCGAGCACCATTGCGGTTACGGAAGCTACCGATGTACGTTCGGGTACGACACGATCGTTGGTTCGTGATGGGGACACCGTCACCATTCGAGTGCTTCCAAACACGAACGTCACCTTCGAATTCAACGCCGGACCGGAACTAATACTTAGCCTCGATCCGCTCGGAGTTCCACCGCGTGTTTTGAATAATGGCGATCAGTTCTCGATCGATGGCGTCACCTATCAAATCGAAACGAGCGATGTGTCGACCGTTCCGCCAGGTGTTCGACCCGTCTTTTACAAGACGTCGATGAATAACAGCCAGTTTGTTGATACTCTCAGGAAAGCGGTTCCTCCGTCGATTCAGGTTGGATTCGATGGTAATCGAGTGAATTTCCGCGGAGCAATCGCAGGGTCCTTTGTGACATTAGTGGCTCGCGGTGTCGCGACCGATGTAGGGTCTAATGGCAATGTTTCTAGCGGCCGAATCGCAGTTGATTTCTTGGCTGACGATACAGCCGATACGATTGCAGCTCGACTTGCCCAGTTGATTTCGTCGGCGGGTTTCTCGGGTGTGACCGCAGCGTCGAACGGCAATCTGGTCAACCTGGTTGGTGCAGTGGTCAACAGCACGACCGGAAGTTCTCGATCCGTTGGCCTCGCTCCTGGTGGCACGGTGACAGGTGTAGCTGGCATTAACGGCGACCTCTACGCAGTCAGCGATGCGGGCGGCCTTTATTTTGTTTCGAATGGAAGTTTGGCATCCGCCAGTCCTGGCAGAATTAGTACGTATGTATCAGGATCGTACCAGCTTCGAGGTCTACAATTCACAGGGTTGTCAGCAGGACCGAGAAATGTTGCGAACGGACAGTACGCAAACGTGCTTTTCGGTACAACGCTTGATGGCACGATCTATGCTTTCAACACAAATGGTGAATTGCAAAACGTTTTTGCGAATGGACAGTCGTCGGTTTCAACCGGTATCTTCGGATTGAACGGACTGGCGTTTTCGAATCTTGATTACAACCTTTGGCATGAGACACAGCGTCGCAGCGCCGACGTCGGGCATGGAATCAATGTTCCAAACGATTTGAGCGATGTCGCGGCGCAAGGGGGCACAAGTTGGTATTTTGGATTCGAAGATACGCGGGTTACGCCTCGCACGAACGCATCCTTTACCACCGGTACGAATCCTCTAACATTCGCTCGATCGGGAGCTGAGCCGCTCGCCAACACTTATAACTTCCCCGGTGGTGCATTAGGTGTATTGGAGAGCCAACCTTTCTCGCTTTCGGGCATGGCAGTCCAAGATTCGCCGACGTTGTTTTTCAACTATTTCATGGAAAATGATGATGGTGCCTCGGCAGCCAATGTTTCCCTGATGACCGACTCATTCCGCGTTTACGGTGTAGGTGACGATGGCGTTTGGCGACTGCTGACCACCAACAATCGCGATCCGCTAGAAACAGCCGTCGAGAAAACAACGAACAATGTTCTAAATCCAGCATCGCCGGTTTCACCTGCGGTTGCATGGAGACAAGCCGTTGTGGATCTTGCCTCACTCGCGGGCAGCAAGAATGTTCGCCTCCGATTCGAATTCAATACTGCTGGCAGTATGGGATATGGAACTTCGGGCGGTAAGGGTTTCGAATTGAGAACGGTTGCTGGTAGCGAACTAAGGGATGGCCAGACGTTTACGATCAGCGGGCGACAGTTCGAAATTGAAATGGGCTTTAGCTTGGTCGTTCCTGGCGGAGCGGGAATTAGGACTGGCGATTCGATCGCTGTGTTAGGAGTCAATTTTGTCTTCTGGGATGGAACGGGCGTTCAGCCAGCCGGGAATGTAGTTCAATTTGGTGCAAGCGATTCTCCCGAAACGATCGCTCAGCTTCTGTACCAAAAACTCCAGTCAACGGTTTACCCAAAGCCGAACAGTGCTGTCAACTTGGCGGAACCAGCAGGTGGCTCGGATACCATTCCTCAAGCCGTTGCTCTGGGAATTACAGGCGGTGCGGTACAAGTATCCGGAGTTGGGGAAATTGGAGACAATCCAGCATTCCCCACCGCTTTGGACCGAGACATCGATCTATTTCAAATGGACCTTGACGCAGGAGCGACTATCCTTGCGACCGCTTCGGTCACATCGCCAGCTATCGCACTTCTCGGTGGTTCACTGTTGGATCCCTATTTGAGATTGTTTGATGCCAGTGGCAAAGAAATCGCCGCGAACAACGATTTCGGCGGGGCTCTCAACTCAAGAATTAGTTTTACGGTCACTAATTCAGGCCGCTATTACTTGGGTGTATCAGGTTCTGCTAACACTCGCTACAACCCGAATGTTTTCAATAGTGGCACGAGCGGAGGAACTCAAGACAAATACGAATTGACCGTCGACGTGACGCCACGTCTCAATTTCTCAGTGGTCGACAACCGGGTCACGATCGATGGCGCGCAATCCGTGACAGTGCCGGCCAACTCACCCTTTACGTTGACGGGAAGTTCTGGATTGAACAACTCGTCCAACGTACCTGTGTACATCACAGCGACCATGACCGAACAACAGGTTGCTCAGAGCGTCTCTGAGGCCATGGAAAAAGCGCTCGCGGGTGGACTCGATTCGTACTCCACGTTCAATGCCAGGGATCGATACATCGATGTCACAGGGCTCACTGTCTCGAACCCAGGTCCATTCACCGTTTCAACGCCACGACTCGAAGACAGCTTCTCTGAGAATGGCGTAGCAGGATTGCCTGGTGCGACACGAGCTCGGAACAATGCCTTTGAAGGTCTGTACCTCGATGATTTTATTATCGGTCTCTCCGAACGAGGGCAATCGATAACGGGTGCACGTCCCGACCCGACGTTTGTTACGCGAACAACGACCGGAAGTTCCATTTTGGTCGGTCCCTATCAATTCGAGATTCGAGGTGGTGCGGATTACGGTCAACCGCTGACTCCTAGTACTAACTCGAGTATTCCGTCAACCAACATTCTGCTTACGCGGGCTTTTGAACCAAATCAGGCACAGTCGCGTGCGCAGTCGATTCGGTTCAATGGCTCGTCCCAAATCTCCGACGGTCAGACCCTCGTTTTGAGCGATGGGTTGAACGTTGTCACGTTGGAGTTTGATGATCAGTCGTTATTGCCTAACTCGCCAGCACGGGGAGTTCGTCCGGGCAACCTACCTGTTCCGTACAGTAGTGCCCTCAACGAATCGAGCAAAGTGATCGCCTCGCGGGTGCGTGACATTATCAACGGAAACACGATTCAGAGCATCTTGCGAATCGCTGCGATTTCGACGGACGGAAGTGTCACTGGACAAAATACAGATGAAATTTCCCTGATCGGAACTGTGACCGCAACACTGCCAAGTTCGGTGGGAGTCTTGAGCTCGGTCGTACTCGACGGAGATCGAAATACGCAGCGTGAGCAAGGTCAAGTGATCATCGAAAACTCGCGTATTTCGAACTCGCTCGGTTTTGGAATTACGTTGCAAGCGGATCCACGGACCCCTGGTTCGAACGCACCGAACCCCGGCTCAGTTCAAAACACAATTACGTTGAACAACCAACGACTCATACCTGGTGCAGTCGTCATGAACAACGAATTGTTCGGCAACCTGGCGGGCGGTGTCAACATCGTGGGAGACACGGCACAAGGCACCGTGTTGGATGCACCTGTGCCATTTGCTCGCGTTATCAACAATACGATTCTCGGCGGAACGGTAGCAACGGTTAATGTTTCCCCTGCTGCGACCTTTGGCGGTGACTTCTATGAGCTCGGTCTCATATCCTTTGCGGACACGGTTGTACGATATGCCCCGACGGCTGGCGGCGGCCCTGTGCCGATTGCAGGATTGCAAATTCCTGGAAATGCCATTGGCCCGCAAAATTACACGGGCATCGGCGAACCGACTGCCGGTCAAGGGGTCGTATCGCTCGGCAAGGGTGGGGTACTTGTAGTTCAGTTTACGAACAACATCCTCACTGGCTCTGATGACGCCCGTTCGGATCTTGCCATCTACGAGGTCGGTTCCCCCGAACTCGTTCGAGTCGAGGTGAGTTCCGATAACATCAGCTACACGTCGGTTGGGACAGCTTCGTTCAACAATCGATTTATCGACTTGGATGCATTTGGATTCAACTCGTTGAGCCAACTGTTCTTTGTTCGATTGACCGATGTTGCAAACGATGGGGACACCAGCGGCGATTCGGTTGGGGCGGACATCGATGCGGTCGGGGCACTTTCGAGTCGACCCGGGCTGATCTACACCCCAAGTGGGACTGGAATCAATGTCGGCGCACATGCAAGCCCGACACTTCTCAACAATATTATTGCTAACCATAGCAATGGGATTTCTGTCGCTCCAACCAGCACATCGACAGTGATCGGAGCGACGCTTTATCAAGGCAATTCCCAAAATGTATCTGGATCGGCTGTCCCTGGCCAATTCGCGATTACGGCTCAAGTCGGTATACCGCTCTTTACCGACCCTGCCGCCGGTAACCTATACCCTGTGCCCGGCTCCCCAGCCATCGATTCATCCATCGATTCGCTGACGGACCGAGCAGCACTGCTTGCCGTCAAACAACCCTTGGGACTTGCGGCGTCACCGATCATCGCACCGTCAACCGACATCAACGGTATGCTCAGAATCGATGATCCGAACGTTCAGACTCCTCCAGGGCTCGGCGAAGGGATTTTCAAGGAGCGTGGGGCTTCCGACCGATCGGACTTCGTCGGTCCATCGGCCGTTACTCTCAATCCTTTTGACAACGACATTTTAGGGGCGGATTCCAATCCAGCGGTCGGAACCATTGAATTGGTTAATTCCACCTTAAGCCACTTCGATATCCAGATTTTAGATACATCGAGTATTGGAAACCTATCGCAAGGGACGGGAGTCAACCAAAAATCGGTAACCTCGAATGCCGTCTTGCTTTACAAGAATGGACAAATACTGGTCGAAGGTTTTGATTACCGCTTTGGTTTTGACTCAACCAGCAATATTGTTCGACTCACACCTCTGGCCGGTGTTTGGGAGACTGAGTCGGTCTATCAGATCCGGTTCATCAACACGAATGAGTCGGCAATTGAACTTGTCGATCCAAAGAACATTGTCGATGGAACGATTTACACGATCCTAGATTCATCGGGTGCGAATACCCGTTTCGAACTCGATACTGGTTTGCGAATGCGAGTTCCGTCCTCCCCGGATGGGTTTACCACAACGGCAACAGACGGAGCCATTTTCCGAATCGACGATGGGTTCCGTCGCGTGACATTTGAGTTCGACAACAATGCAATCGTTCGACCAGGCAACGTGCAAGTCCTGATCAATTCCCAGGATCCGCCGCAAGTCTTAGCCGAGAATATTGTTACCGCCATTCGCGGCACAATACTTGGCAGTAGTTTTTCGGTTAAAACCATCGGTGGCGATGAATTCCAAATCATTGGAAATAGTCTGGTGAAGTTTTTGCCAGAGGACAGCCGCATCGTTGCCAAGGGACAGTCTGGGACAACTCCGGGCTACGGTTTGCAGATTCCGACAGTCGACGGACTTCCTTCCGGTGTCAACGATGGGCAAACCTTTACGATTCAACGCGGCAACAAAACCGTTGTTTTCGAGTTGGACAGCGATGGCACAGTGGTGGCGAATAATGTTCGGGTTCCGTTGAATACGGCTTCAACAAGTGGCTTGGCCGCTGGAATTGTTAGTGCGATCAACGGAGCAAACTTGGGGCTGACAGCAACGTCCTCTCCCGGTGGGCTAATCTTCGTCGGATCGCAGCTCGATCTGCGAATTCAAGCCACGAATACAGCGCTCGTGGTGGTGGGAGTTGCTGGGCAAGGCCCAACGATTCCAGTCCCTATCGATCTCACACAAGTTTTGACTAGAACTCAAGCAGCAACACTGCTCGTCAACCAGATTGCAGCCCAAAATCTGCCCAATGTACAGGTGACACAACTCGCAGGGCGAATCCTGGTTGAGGGTGCCCTCGGCGTCGCCGGAGTCGGTGCAACACCGGTTACGGGAATTCGAGACCTCGCTGGCAACGCTATGCGAGCAACCGAAATCAATGGCCAGACGCTTGTCAATATCTTCTTGGGTGAAGGATTGGACTATGGTGACGCAGCCGATCCGCTTTATGCTTCGAAGAAATCGAGTGACGGCGCACGTCACACGATCGTTCAGGGATTCTCGATGGGGCCAACTGTTACGTCTGATCCAGATGCAAGGTTGACCGACCTCGATGTGGATGATGGCGTTACCGTCCAGGCGATGACGTCCGCATTCACCGGTTCCATCGTTGTGAATGTTCAAGGTGTGACGCTCTCCAGGCTTGCGTTCCTTAGTGCTTGGGTTGATTTTAACGGAAACGGTGTTTGGGAACCGTCCGAGAAGATCAACGTAACGGGCCGGATCGCCAACGGCGACAATACAATCAGCTTCCCAGTGCCCGCCGGTTCCAAGACCGATGCACCGGTTTGGATGCGTGTTCGACTTAGTTCTACTGACAATTTGTTGCCGACGGGGCTAGCTCCAGACGGCGAAGTCGAAGATTACAGCGTAAGACTTACAGCCAATCCGTATCAAAATGCTTCCAACCGATTGGATGTAAACGGGGACGGGTTTGTTTCTCCTATTGATGTGCTTCAACTTGTGAACTACCTCAACTTCAACGGTGGTGGCAGGTTGCCGTTCCCTGTGACGCTTCCGATTCCTCCGTATCTGGATGTCGATGGGGACGGAAGTGTCGGACCTCTCGATGTGCTAACGGTCATCAATTACATCAACTCCAACTCGACGGGCGGTGGTGCAGAGGGCGAGGGCTTTGGTTCAAGCGACTGGATCTCTGCGTCGAGCCTAGCGGCACCAGGAATCGCGTCTGGACGCATGCAAGAAGCTGTTTCGCAATCGTCTTCGCAGCAATCGATCGCCACTCGCAAGGTCCAATCACTCGACCAATATTTGGCGCGAGTCGCTTCGGATATGGGGCCATCTCTTGTGGTAGATGATTTGGACTGGTCGACCACGTTGCCAGCCTTGGAGGAGGGTAAGAATAAGGATAGAGACTTTGCGGTCGCACTTGCGATCGACGATTTACTATCCGATTGGGAGTAGGCTACGCGTACTCGTAGCACAGGCTGCCAGCCTGTAATAGTGCTAAAAAGCACAGGCTAGCAGCCTCATCTTTACACACATCTTTTGATCTTGCTCCCCTCGCCCTGTACTCGGGGAGAGGGGTTGGGGGTGAGGGGTTTTGCACTCTGTTTTGAATGATTTTTTGATCGTGAATTCAATGTCTAGCTGCGTCTCAGAAGCGTAAACAAACCACTGAACCTGAGGCTACCAAGTCAGGGCTCTACCCCTCGACCCCCTCTCTCCGAAGCGGCCGAAGCGGGGCGAGGGGGAGAAAACGCACGGAGATCACGCAAATCCATTGGGATTTCGAGTCTAGCGTGTTCGGAAATGTGGGTAAAGATGAGGCTAGCAGCCTGCGCGCCTTAGTCTCCATCCTGCTTTGCTCGATGATATAGGTACATGAAGCCCAAGGAGGCTGCAGTTAGTACGTGCCAAAAGCTGTGCCCCTGTAGCCATGTGTCCGGCCCCGAGAATCGTCCTGCAACATCGAGCTGTCGACAGGTAACCCCAGCGACAAGCGTTAACACAGCGCCAATGAGGCAAATGATCGATTTCTTTTGAATCGGACGCAGAAAATCCAAGAGAGTGAGGCCAACTGTCAACTGCAGCAGTGTGATCATGACAACGGTCGAAGACATCGACCATTTGTATCGATAGAAAAGCACCTCAGCGACAACGATGATGAGCGCAAGAAACACCCACGAAGAAACAATAATCCTTCCCTTGAATAGTTCCAGTTTGGGTACCCAACTGCCCAGACTTATTGCAATGAGGACCAATAGCGGTCCGTACATCGACGCTACGTCCAGTTGTTGACCTAGTCGAGTAAGAGATGCATGAAAAAAACCACTGCTGAATCCAAGTAGGCAACAGGCGACTCCGAACAACAGACTCATGGCTGGAGTCCGAATTAGGTAGTTGACGGTGCCGCTTTGCCTCGTGCTGAAGTCTCTCCACCCAAAAGCGATACAGTAGAATCCAACAATCACATACGACAGATTCGACCATGCATTGGCTTGAGTCCGAAAAAAACTCTCGATTCGTATGCGCTCAGCGTACTGGGAATTCCTTAGATTGTTGCTTTCTTTCCAATTGCCCCAAACATTCCGTTCCGCGTAATTCTTCGACAGACCAAGTAGAGCCAGTGATAATCCCAGCAACACGATCCAGACAAGGACATGAATACGATTCGGAAGCCGAAAAAGGGCTGCTTCGTGCGGCAGGGCATCGGCTGCTCGTTTCATTGGTTTTTTAATGGGCGTCTGCTCCTTAACGAGCTTGTGCGAGTCGTTTTCTCACCAAGTCTGGCAAAAACTTGACGGGAACCGAACCGTGGTCGAGAACCGCTTCATGAAAACGACCGAGGTCGAATTGATCGCCCAATTCGCGCTGAATCTCTTGCCTCAATCGATAGTGAGCCATCCGACCGACGAAGTACGTACTCAGTTGAGTAGAACTCTGCTTTGCCCGAACTATCTTGAGTCTCGCCTCTCCCTCGGATTGGTAGGCTTCGTTCACAAGAAACGTGAGAGCCTGATCGTCGGTGATTTCGGTACAGTGCATTTTGTGATCTAGAATCGCGTTGGCAACCGCTCGCAAGTAGAACTTCAACTGATTGAGTCGAAGTGCCAACTCGCCATTTCCATATCCCTGATCCAGCATCATCTGCTCGGTGTACACAGCCCAGCCTTCGATAAACACGCCCGATTGAAGAACCCGACGAATCAGCGATGGGCATCGATTCGAATATTCGAGCTGTACATAGTGTCCTGGGTATGCTTCGTGGATCGTTAGTATCTGAAGCATGTGGCGATTGTATTCCTCCAAGAAACTGCGAACCTTTTCCTCGCCCCAAATCGACGGCGGCGGACTGACTGCGTAAAAGCTTGAGCCTTTCGGATCAAGAGGTAAAGCGGAATCAAGATAGGCTAACGAATTGCCGCGACGAAATTCGGGCATCTCAATCACTTGACATCGGTCTAGTTCGGGCAAGCGAAGAATATCTTTGTCTTGGATGAAACTCTGAATGCTGCTTACGGTCGCGCGAGCGTCGAGGATGAGTGTCTCGGGCTTGCCATGCTCCAGGCCAACTGCTTGAGTCACCTTTGCAATGGTCGCCCGCCGCCCCTGGTCGTCATCTGCAGGCAAAGGCAAATTGGGAAAATAGCGGCTCCAAAGCTGCCTTGCTACCACGTACATATCCCTCTGCACTCGAACAAACTCTTGTTCTGCTTCCGCTAAAACGCGGTCTGCATCCCACCCTACGTCCAAAACCATCTCTATCTTCCTCGAGAACTTTTCCTTCCCCAGCCGCCAATTGTTTTTTGCGGTGGGGAGCAAGTCCTGTTCTAAAAACGCTTGATGCTTTTTCAACTCCGTCACCGCGATGGAAGATGCAAGTTTCAGTTGCTCGATCTGCGGAGTCGTGCCAGCGAGTTCGAAGATCCCTTTTTCATAAAAACCAATGGCACCTCGGTTTTGCAAAATACTTGTTTCGAGAATCGGCTTTGGCGGCCTGCTCAAGGACTCGCGCGCACTCGCTACAACTCGTGGGATCTGTTTGATTCTTGCGATGGCGTTTCCAATATTTGCTTCTTTCGGCAGCGTCGATTGAGTCAACAGCGAATAGACACTATCGCTGATGTAATTGCCGTACGTTCTCGGGTCCTCCTCAAACGGATTGCTATTCTCCGCCAACCATATGTTGCGGATCAACTCGTCACGGAATATCTGGTAATCGATTTTCCCATCCGCCGAGAAACTCGCTTGGGAAAACTCTTTGACAAGCATCTCAAGTTGTTTGCGTGAATGGGCTAACCATTTCGCCCGGGCATCGACTGAGATATCGTCGAGCAAATGGTCAAAGCGGTGGTCCCCTAACAGTGTCGCCTCAAAAGGTCGCATCTGGAATGTTTCCTCCAGGTGCGATTCGAAAAAGGCTCGCAATCGATCGTCAGCCTCTTGGGAATCGGAACGACCAGCGAGGCAGAACGTAAGAATCAAAAGACAATAAGGAATAGGGATGAAGCAAATGCGCATGGGCTGGCCTCAAAAATGTCAGAGTAATCGGCAGTGTTTGAAAGATTGTCAACAACAATTTTACGGCCGTGGCAATTTTGCGGCCATGGCAATCCCAAACTTCACCCGATCGCAGCAATGCGTTGCATTTTCGCTCGATATCCATTAACATCTATGATACTAGGTTCTACGTTATTCCCCCCCACCGTCCCACCGCCCGAAATTCCTAACGATCCCCCCGCCTTGTTCGCGCACAGGTAGCGACCTAACACTTTTGCTTTTCGGTTGCTCAATGCTCGCGGCAGTCAGTGAGTTCCAGTCATGGCGTTAAATCCCAATCAACATTCGTTTCGATTGTTGCTTGCAACGGGCTGTTGTCTGCCGCTGCTTCTTGGACTTGTTTCGTTGGCCGAACAAGGACTTCCTTCGGAACCCATCGGCAAAAGCACTTCGACACGTCCAGCCGAAAAACAACGACCGATCAACTTCGAAAACGACATCGTACCTATTCTTACCAAGTTTGGCTGCAATGCATCGGGGTGTCACGGCAAAGCGGAAGGACAGAATGGGTTTAAACTGTCGGTCTTCGGCTTTGACCCGTTGGCGGATCATCAAGCGATTACGAAAGAGGGCCGAGGGCGCAGGGTATTTCCGGCTTCGCCAATGCACAGCCTGTTTCTTGAAAAGGCGAGCGGTGATCTACCGCACGGCGGTGGCGTACGCATCCCGGCAGATCGGCCCGAGTATCAAACGCTGGCTCGATGGATCGCACTGGGCTCACCGCTAGGGTCGCCCGATGACCCGCACATTGCCTCGATCGAAATGTTGCCTCAGTCAGCACAATTAGCCATGGGGCAGACACAGCAATTGAAAGTACAGGCCACCTTTAGCGATGGCTTTCAACTGGATGTGACTGCGCTAGCGACCTTCCAATCGAACAACGACGGCTTGGCTAGCGTCGACGAAAAAGGGATGGTTTCGATTGGCAAAGTGCCTGGCGATGTGGCGGTGATGGCCAGTTATGTTGGACATGTCGATGTGTTTCGAGCGTTAGTGCCGAATGAAAGCACAGTTGCAAGTGGTACGACAACCCATTTCGCCGAATCCAACTTCATCGATCAGCATATCCATGCCAAGCTCAAACAGCTAAATCTACAACCGTCTGGGCCGGCCGATGATTCAACTTTCTTGCGCAGAACGTTTCTCGATGTCATCGGAACGATTCCAACGCCTTCCGAGACGCGTGAGTTCCTTGCTGATTCTAGTTCCAACCGTCGCGCAAACTTGGTGAATCGATTGCTCAAACGCGTGGAGTATGCGGACTATTGGGGACTAAAATGGTCCGATCTACTCCGTGTGAATCGCTTGACACTCGGCCGCAAAAACGCCTATCAGTATTATCGCTGGATCCGCGACAGTTTCGCTGAGAACAAGCATCTAGACCAATTAGCAGACGAACTGCTGACCGCCGAAGGGCCTATCCAAGAAAAGCCTGCCGGACTCTTTTATAAAGTTGTTTCCGATCCCAAGCAAATGGCCAGTACTGTTTCACAGGCGTTTTTGGGGATACGCATCGAATGCGCTCAGTGCCACCATCATCCGTATGACCGCTGGGGACAAGAGGACTATTATGGCATGCAATCCTTCTTCAATGATGTGGCTTTCAAGCCATCATCGCAAGGCGAAGTGCTGGTTGGAACCGGTACGGCCAAATCGGTCAATCCCCGCACCGGTTTAAATGTGCCAGCTCGCGCTCTTGGCGATAAACCAGTTGCCAACGCGCAGGCAGACTCTCATCAACCGGTCCGCTTGCGCCAAGAATTATCCGCATGGATGACGGACAAGCGAAATCCCTACTTCGCTCGCAACATGGCCAACCGAATTTGGGCTCATCTCATGGGCCGGGGGCTCATTGAACCGGTGGACGATGTTCGAATGACGAACCCCGCCTCACACCCCGAGCTGCTCGATGCATTGGCCGATTACTTGAGTGAGCATGAGTTTGATCAACATGCACTTATACGATTGATTACCGCATCGAATACGTACCAACGCTCTTCGGAGCCAAGCGAATCCAATGCGGGAGACCAGCAAAACTATGCTCGCTATCCGCTAAAACAGCTCGAGGCAGAAGTGCTCTTGGATGCAGTTTGCCAAACGACAGGTGTGAACGAAAAGTTTGCAGGTGTTCCTGAAGGGAGTCGCGCGATTCAGTTGTGGGACAGCCAAGTGCCGCACTATTTCCTGCAGTTGTTTGGGCGGCCAGCCAGAACGACAGCCTGCGAGTGCGAACGAGTCTCCGAACCCACGGTTTCGCAGGTCTTGCATGTTCTCAACTCGCCCGACATCCAAGCCAAGTTGTCACACGACGGTGGACGGTTGACCAAAATCATTCATTTACCCGATGAACAACTGACCGAAGAGTTGTACCTCACATTCTTTGGACGCGTGCCGTCTATCCAGGAACAGCAACTTGCCCTTGAGCACCTGCAGAGACATACGGATCGGCAACGCGCCTTGGAAGACCTCGCGTGGAGCATGATGAATTCCTTAGAGTTTTTGTTCAATCATTAGTAGGATAGGCTGCCAGCCTGTCTGGCTATCAACGACACTCTAGCAGCCTGTCCCACTACAACATCATTTCAACCTGGAGACACTATGAACCGAGTCTATTGCGATGGGATGAATCGCCGCGACATGTTGCGAATGGGGGCTGCAGGAGTCTTTGGGATGGGCTTAACGTTGCCAGAAATCTTGGCAGGACAGGCGAAGGCAGCAGCCAGCGGAGCGCCGACGAAAGACGTATCGTTGATCGTTCTCTTTTTGCAAGGTGGTTTATCGACGATCGACACGTGGGACATGAAGCCACAAGCCCCGTCGGAGTTTCGCGGCGAATTCAAACCGATCCATTCCAATGTGCCGGGAATTCAATTGTGCGAACATCTTCCTCGATTGGCCGGACAGATGGACAAGTTTTCGCTGGTCCGTTCATTCGGCCTTTCGAATTCGGATCACGGACCAGCCGATCACTACTTGTTGACCGGATACCGTCCTGGGGGTGGGTTCAACGGTGCGCTTAAACCCAATAACCAACGACCGGCACACGGAGCCGTTATCGCCAAAAAACTGGGCCCGCGAGGAGCGGTGCCCCCCTACGTGTGTTTGCCAAAGATGCACAACAGTGCCGGTTCATCGTACTTGGGCTCTTCGGCTGCCCCATTCACGGTCGAAGCAGATCCCAATGCGCCAGGCTTTACGGTGCCAGACTTGGCGCCTCCCCTGGATGTCGATGCACAGCGACTTGATAACCGCCGCGCGTTGCTCCAACAAGTGGATCGTTTTCAACGCGGAACGGAAGCCAAAGCCAATCGCAGCGCCGATGCCTTGAGCACCTATCAACAGAAAGCTTTCGAGTTGATGACTTCTTCGTCCACCAAGACGGCCTTCGATATTGATCGCGAACCAGAAAAGTTGAGAGATGAATACGGCCGACACTCGTTGGGGCAATCTTGCTTGATGGCCAGACGTCTAGTCGAAGCCGGTGTGCGTTGTGTGTTGATTGACCATACAAATTGGGATACGCATTACGACAACTTCAATGTACTCAAAAACGACTTGCTGCCGCATTTGGACTCAGGTATGTCAACGCTGTTCCGCGATTTGCATGATCGCGGTATGCTCGAATCGACTTTGGTGTTGGTAACAGGTGAGTTCGGCCGCACTCCACGTATCAATAAAGATGCGGGGCGCGATCATTGGGGACCAAGTACCGCGATTGCAATGGGAGGAGGCGGCATCAAGGGGGGGATTGTGGTAGGTGCCTCGAACGAGAGGGCGGAAAAGCCCGCCACCACTCCTTATGGCCCTGAAGATCTGGCGGCCACGATTTATAAGTGCATCGGTATCGATCCAAAAACAGAATTTCACACGCCGGAAGGGCGACCGATTCCTATCGTACCGGGGAGTGGTCGAGTGATCGAAGGGTTGACATAGCATGCGAGGCAATTCCTTATCCTTTCGCGAATCGTGGCTTGTTTTGATATTGGCGGCCTTCGCGCCCAGCATCGTTTTAGCGGATGCACCCGTGGCCATCTACTTGTTTCCGGCAGGAGGACAACGAGGGACCGACGTTCCGTTTCGCTTGGGAGGTTACGATTTGCATGACGGTTGTCCTTTTGAGATGACGGGACAAGGCATCGTTCCTTCGCAGCGAGTCGAACCCGCAGCTCAAACGGTCTGGTTCGAAGGCCCTCTCATACCGTTGCCCGATTCGCAAGCTCAGGAGAGTTACCCACGGGATCAGATCGCGAGCGTCGCCATTTCGAAGGATGCGCCGTTGGGTTTTCGCAAAGCGCGAGTGAGAAACTCTCAAGGCGTTTCCAACTGGCTCAACTTTGTCGTCGGTGACTTGCCGGAAATCGTGGAGCACGAGATCGACGGTGCACCGTCGCCAGTTGCGGTGCCATTGCCGGTAACCATTAACGGTCGCATATTCCCTAGAGAAGATGTCGACATTTGGAGTTTCGAAGCCCGCGCCGGCGTCACTTACACATGTGAAGTGATGGCTGAACGTTTTGGTTCGGCATTGGACTCACGCTTGAGCGTCGTTGGTCCAAATGGCAAAGTCATCGGCGAAAACGAAGATCACTATGGAAAGGACTCGTTGTTGCATTTCACGGCAACCGAGGACGGCCCAATCCAAGTTCGCATTCAGGATGTCGATTTTGGTGGTCTTCAACACTTTGTTTATCGATTGACCATTACGGATGGTCCGTTTATTGACTCGATTTATCCACTCGGTGGACGACGCGGTTCGAATGTAGCATTTCAAGTGGCTGGCTCAAATTTGCCTGATTCGCCGGTCACATTGCAATTGCCTGCTGTTCTACCGGAGCCGAGTGAGCTTACCTGGTCAACACAGATTGCAATCGCGGGCCGCCAAAGCAATCCAGTTCGATTGGAATTGAGTGATTTACCCGAAGCATTGGAGGCAGAACCCAATGACTCTAGTGAGGTTATCGCTTCGAGTGAGCCAGTTTGTTGTCCAGTCGTGCTCAACGGTCGCATCGATCGGGCGGGGGACATTGATGTTTGGCGATTCGCAGCTCGCAAGGATGAAGCGATTGACATCGAGGTGAAAGGCTCGCGTTTAGGATCACACATCGATTCTGTTTTGTCGATTCATAATCTAGTTGGCAAGGAACTAGCGATGAACGACGATGCGGAAGCGGGGCAGAGCGATTCGCGGATTGTGTTTAAAGCTCCCGAGGATAGTGTCTACGTGCTAGCAGTGCGCGATCGATTCTCGTATCGTGGCGGATCATCGTTTCCGTATCGAGTAAGGCTACATGCCAGCGAAACTGCTCCAGACTTCGAATTAAGCGTTGCGCAAGACACGCTGAATGTTCCTCGCAAAGCGGAGGCGAAACTGAAAGTGAAAGCCATCCGCAAAAACGGCATGAACGCCGCCATTGCGATTGGAGTCGACGGTTTACCCGACGGAGTAACTGTCTCAGGGAATACTATTGCCGAGAAGAAAAACGAGTGCGAACTAATCTTTCGCGCATCAGAGACGGCAAAAATTAACGCGACGGAATTGACCTTAATTGGTAACGCGACAATTGCCGATCAACCGGTTGTGAGAGTGGCCACTCGCCCGCGAGCATCCCTACTCCATGCAGACACGAATCGCATGACCTTAGCCGTAACGATGCCGACACCCTTCAAGATCTTTGGCCAATTCGAAACCAAGTACGCAGCCCGAGGTTCGACCTTTGTGCGTCATTTTTCGATCCAACGCGGCGGTTTCGAGGGACCGATCACGATTGACCTAGCCGAGCGTCAGGTTAGGCACTTGCAGGGGGTGACGGGACCGGCCATTGTCATTCCACCAGGTGTCAGTGAGTTTGATTATCCACTGCACTTGGCACCGTGGATGGAGATTGGACGAACCAGTCGCACATGCTTGAGGGGCGTGGGAGACATCCGAGATGACGATGGATCGATTCACAAGGTTAGCTTCACATCGGGTGAGCAGTTCGATCAAATCATTGTGTTGGTCGATCCAGGGCAATTGGACGTTCGTCTCAACCGCACCTCGGTGAAAGCCTTGCAGGGGGGCGAGGCTGAATTAGTTGTGACGGTAGGACGCGGACAAGGAATAACGGGAGATGTACAAATCGAGCTCATTGCACCTAGGCATATCGACTGTGTGCATGCGTCCCTTTTGCAGATCGCGTCGGACCAGAATACCGGCGTGCTGAAATTAGCTTTTGCCAATGGCCCACTCAACCATTTCAACATGCCACTAACCATTCGAGCCACCGCCCGAGTGAACGGTACGGCGTACACGGCGGAAAGGCAGATTACGCTAGTCGAATAGAACGAAGCGTTATCATTGCTTGAGATAAGCATCGTAATTTGTGGTCCCCTCAAGTTCTCGCATTCTTTCTTCCGTTCGTTTGGCCACTCGCAACGACGCATCAAGTTCATCTCTCAAGCTATTCAAGTCATTATTGTTTTCTTTATTCATTAACTCTTGGTATTGCTTGACGGCAGACTGCATGTGATCGATGCTTTCCCGGATCTCGGTGAGGATATGCTCACGCTGTCCCAGGACGCTTGACTTCTGATCTCCGTTCAATCGATCTGCCAGCGAATGCATTTTGAGCGATTGTTCCAATTGATCGATGGCAGACCAAAACAACTGCCGAACTTGTTTGACGATTTCTTGGCTTTGGATCGCGATGCCGGGCTTTTTTGCGAATTCTTCAAACTCGCTTCGGCAGGTTCGCAGAAGTGTCAAATAGTCTTTTGTTCGGAAATCGCGATCGACGCGAAGTCGGTATTGCAAGTCGTCCAGTTTTGTCTCTTCTGCTTGAACGATCTTCTGTGCATCCTCACGTAGGATTTTTGCGGCCACATCGTCCGCAAGAAAAATCACTCGAGTAGCAAGCCATCCCACACCGCCCAAAACACCCACAAGTCCAATTACGTTCAGAGCCATAGGACCGTTAGCAGCCCAAGATATCAACCATGCTGATGCGCCAGCGACCACGGGCAGCACAACGGACGGAGCCCATAGTAATTCACTTGCAATTCGGGAACGTAAGTCGGTCAACGGTTGATTCTCACAATTAGCAATTGAAACGACTCGTACTAGTAAGGAATCTCGCCTACACCAAAGGTAACTCGCGTCTCACCGGTAATCTGGCCTGGGATCGTTCGCATACGCTCCTTCGGAATACCTGCGGACTGCAAATATTCTAATGCACCTTGGGCTCGTTTGGAGGCAAGTTGTTTGTTTGATTCCACATCACCCAAGCTGGAAGCGTTACCTCGAATCATCAAGTAGTACTGAGGCCAAGCTTGTAGTTTTACGGAAAGTTCGTCCAAAATAGTTCGGCTGCGATCCGAAAGAGTAGAACTTCCTCTCGAAAAAACAAGTTCCGGGACGCTGAGTGTACCGACCGTCACAAGGCTTGACCATTGTTCCTGCGATAGCTCCTTCAATTGCAGTTCTTCTCGGATCGACTCAGACTGCACGCCAGGATAAAAATTTCGGGACATGATCTGTTTCATGGGTCGGTCAAAGTAGAGGCGATTCCATTTCCCGTCAGCGGGCTCCCGGTCAATCGCACCGGTCGATTTGAGGACCTTGGAGACGCGTTCCAAGATGTTCTCAATGTGGACAATCGCACCTTGTCGAAGTCCAAAGTGAGCAAAGTTCTCTTGCGTGTTCTTCCATTGGATCCCTTCAATCATCTTGGCAACTTGACTTGGTTCCAACTGCAGTTTGGTTCGCTTGGCATCGTCGATCATCAATTGCGATAGCTTGGTAGGTTCGCGAAAGGCAAAGAGCGACGTGAAGTAGCTTTCCAAAACGGCTTCTACCACCGGTTCGTGCTTCAGCAAGAAATCGCGGTTCACAACCAGCGTATCTACGATGTAGCCCGTGAATTTGGAACTGTCGGTCAAAACATGCAGCCCCTCGTTAACAAGCATTTGGCTTACAAAGGGCTCCCAGACCACGTAAACTTCGTTGGTGGATGGATCGGCTTTTCGATAGCGCTCAATCACTTTTTCTGGTGTAGCCACAGGATCGATCGACTTGGACGATACTTGGTCTAGTCCAAAGTCCTGCATGACGACCCGGGCCAAAGTCTCGCTTGGTGAATCTCCAACCAAGACGAATCGAACGTTCGGCGTATTCAATTGATCCACGTTTTGAAAACGCTTCTTGTATGCCAGCATGGCGTCGGCACCGCGAGTCTCGTCGATAATGGCAATGATGGTTGCAGGCGGATATTCGAGCTTTGAAAAAGTCTTGATGAGCGCATCGGCGGGAAAAGCGGCGAACTGCAAAGTCCCTTTTTCAAGTGCAGCCGCGCGACCCGTGTAATCTGCCCCATCGTCCACCAACTTCAGTTTGATGCCTCGATTCGTGAGCTGATTCTGAAACTCCGGCGTTCGAAGGATGGCGTAGCCCGAAAAACTATCGAGCCCTAGGCTGATTTCTTGGCTGTAACGACTAGTGCCCGACGTGGCCGCAACACTTGCTTCCGCTTCCTGCTTGGCCGTTTCCGTTTTCGCCTTGGTCCTGACCGGATCGATCACAAGTTTCCAAACGGAAACACCTATGCCCAACACGACCAACCACACGAGTGCTGCCAAAATTATTTTTGTCTTTGTCACGGCTTTGTTGGCCCTCTTGATTCCATGTTTGGCCGGGTTTTGTGTTTCATGAATTGACGCAGAAATTCATTCCATATTAGTTTAACTGTCCAACCATTTGCGTCCCGCAATACCAATTTCTTCAGTTGAATGTCCACCCATTTTCAACGACTCTTGCATGACGCCGGATATCCACGCGACTGCATCTTCGCGAGCTTGCAATCGCTGCGAAGACGCGTCGCTCGATTCTTCTAGGCAGATATTATCCTTCCTTAAGGCGCTACCCTCTTGGAGTGATTCTTCGAAACGTTTGGGTTGGCCCACAATAATCCGTACTTTGGCAGGCATGAACAATGCGCTGTAGACCTCCCAGCCATTTGGTGCCCCTTCAATCCAGATCGGCACAAGTGGCACGCCCGCTCGCATCGCCACAATCGCGGCTCCTGGTCGAATCGTCAGCAGCGGCGACGAGGTGCGATTGATTCGCCCCTCTGGAAACATTCCGACGAATCGACCGCTCTTGGCCAACGCAATGGCACGCTTGGTCGAGGTCGTATCGACACCCGCCCGATTGGTTGGTATGGCTTGATAGGAACGCAGAATGGGTCCAAACAAGAAGTGCTTAAAGTACTCACCTGCTACCATCCAATGAACACGCCGGCCACTTACCAATTGCACAAAAAAAGGATCCACCGAACAACGGTGATTCGCGATCAACAACGCACCCGTTTTCATCCGTTCCGCCAGCAAAAAAATACGGCTCGAATCGGAGCGATTGTTTTCGACATCCGCGCTCCAGCCCCTCCACTCAATCTCCACTCGCCACAAAACTCTCGCCAAAGCGTAAACGGGCGCGTACAGCATCCGCTCCCAAGGCGTGTAGCGACCAGGTCCAAAAAGCCGGAAAGCAGCATAAGCAAAAGCGATACAGGCGGCAGAGATCAGGAAAATTGATGACGTCAAATTAGGTGTTTTTTCCGGTTTAGAATTGCTAAGTCGCAATTGCGAAATGGTTTATGAAGGATGTGGGCTACGGAGAGGCATCCCCATGGCAAAAGCTAATGATATCAAATCCTACGATTCGCTGGAGATTACTGACAAAGTTCATGGAAAAGAGAGTAGCCAAGTCGATGGGCTATCGAGTATTGTAGAGCGAGTCGCAAGGACACGATCTTCAGCCGGTCGAGCCCGGGACATCTCAGCCATCGAAGCAATGTGTGGCTGGTTTTCGAAAGGTTTGGGAAAGAGCTTACGGCCACGAGCTCTCCCCCATGAATGGATCATGAAGCAGTGATTCATTACCGTTTGACGATCAGACGCAGCTAGCTAGACAACCAGGATGCACACTTTGTGTTGCTCCAAGACCCAGCACCGCGCAATTGAATGGAACATCAGAGTGCTTGCTGCGATGGAAAATTGAGATGAACCGGCCGACCGGCTATTTTTTTCGGCTTTCATCCACTTAATCTAGACGACTCTCCCATAGTGGTTTCTCCCACCGTCCACATTCCCGTACTGCTCCAAGAGGTGCTTCATTGGTCGGGTTTGGATCGCCCAACGACTCATCCGCGAACCGTTGTTGACGGAACGCTCGGTGGTGGCGGCCACGCTTGGCACTTTGTCGAGATGCTTTCGACTCAAGACTTCTTGATCGGAATCGACCGAGATGGTGGGGCAATCGATCGCGTGACCCAATTTTTGGATACGCACCTCCCGCCAGCTCCGGATCCGACACTGACCGCTAGCGGAAATGGAACCAATCGATCCACCTGCCGCATTCGATTGATTCACAGTTCGTATCGCGAACTACCTCAATTGATGTACGAACAGGATATTCCCAAAGCGGATTGCATCTTGCTGGACTTGGGGCTTTCAAGCGATCAACTGGAAGACCGGCAACGCGGTTTTTCTTTTCGCACTGGCGGCGAACTCGACATGCGATTCTGCACCGACGAAGGGATCTCGGCCCGTGACCTGCTGGCAAAGATCGACGAAAAAGAACTAGCCGACATCATCTATCAATTTGGCGAAGAACGCTTTAGCCGTCGCATTGCACGCGCGATTGTGGAACGTCGGAAACTCGATCCAATCGAAACGGCGGAGCAGCTAGCGGACTTGGTTCATCGCTGCGTCCCTGGCGGAAAAGTGCATGGCCGAATCGATAGCGCCACTCGCACTTTCCAAGCCCTCCGAATCGCAGTCAATCATGAACTCGACCATCTAACTAAGGCGATCGAAAAACTTCCGGATTGCTTGGCACCCGGTGGTCGGCTCCTTGTGATCTCGTTCCATTCACTCGAAGATCGCATCGTCAAGCACGCGATGCGAGATTCAAACAAGCTTACGGTTTTGACCAAAAAACCGATCGTAGCCAGCGAATCCGAAATGAACGAAAACTCGCGCAGTCGCAGTGCCAAAATGCGAGTCGCCGAACGATTGGCCTGAAGATTACTTTCCCATTGGCTGCTGTCTTGAATTATGATGAAGCACGCTATCTAACTAACACCGAACCTTTAAAACAATCTGGATCGCTGTAAAATGCTGCGTCGAATTTGGACCTACCTCGGGATCGCACTGTTTGGGATATTGGCAATGAGCTTTTTGGATGGAGCTGGATCGGCGAATGCAGACGATAACCAAGATCTGTCGACCATCCAGTATCGACTCTCGTTTCGACAAGCGGATACGCATCGAGTGGATATCGAACTCTCGGTTCCTTCGAATGGCAAAGCCGAAATCGAACTCATGATGCCCGTTTGGACACCTGGGAGTTACCTGGTACGAGAATATGCTCGGCAAGTCGAACAAGTATCCGCCGTAAATGGAGCGACCAATAAGGTCCTGGAAATCAACAAGAAGGACAAGAACCATTGGTTGGTCGTTTGCGATGGTGCAGGCGAGGTGTTGGTGCGTTACACGCTGTATTGTCGGGAAATGAGCGTTCGGACGAATTGGGTAGAACGCGACTTTGCTTTCTTGACGGGTGCGGCAACCTTTTTGACGCGTTCCGACATGCTTGACCACCCGCATATCGTCCGGATCGATGCGTTGCCCAATTGGCCCAACATTGCGACAAGTCTTCAAGCGACCAACCCACGCGATCCGTGGACACGGACTGCCAAGAATTTCGATCAACTGGTTGATAGCCCGATTCTGCTAGGGACGATCGACATTCAGACATTCGAAGTGGGTGGAGCAAAACACCATCTTGCAACCCTCGGTGGAGAATCTTTTTGGGATACAGTAGCGGCAGCCAAAGACGTCGCAAAAATCGTCGAGGTCGAACAATCTTTCTGGAAAGAGACACCCTATCAAGAGTATTGGTTCTTGAACTTGGCTACCGAATCTGGTGGTGGCCTGGAACACGATGATAGCTGCGTGCTCATGACTGGGCGATGGACACAACGACAAAAATCCAAGTATACCGATTGGTTGGCTCTTGTGTCGCACGAGTTCTTTCATACTTGGAACGTTCGACGCTTGCGCCCGAAAGTACTCAAACAATACGACTATAACAATGAGCAGTACTTTCAAGAACTTTGGGTCGCAGAAGGAGTCACGAGTTACTATGACGACCTCTTTGTCGCTAGAACGGGTCTTTGCAAACCAAAGGACTACTTGGAGCGAATCAGCAAAAATATCGCTACGGTTCAAAACGCACCGGGGCGCCTGGCTCAGTCGTTGACCGACAGCAGTTTTGACAGTTGGATCAAGTATTACCGACCGGACGAAAATGCCAACAACAGCCGCGTCAGCTACTATCTCAAAGGTGCGTTGGTTGGCATGTTGCTCGATGTCGAGATTCGATCGAGAACCGACGACGCCAACTCGCTCGACGACGTGATGCGTTCGCTTTGGCAAACACATCGTGAAACGGGCTATACCAACGAGGACGTTCGCAATGCCGTTCTCAGCGTCAGCGGTCATTCGCATGAGGAGTGGCTCAATCGGCTCCTGCAATCGACGGAAGAATTAGACTACGCTAAATTGCTGGAATGGTACGGCCTGGAGTGGAAAAAGCGTGACTCAGACAAAGATGCATCAAGTGAAAAGTCCATTTTTGGCAACGTGTATGTGGGACTTGACCTAAAACCGGAACTAGGCAAAGCCATGGTCGACAAGGTGACACGAGATTCACCTGCCAGCCACGCAGGCTTTAACTCTGGCGACGAACTCATCAGCTTTGATGGGTTTCGAGTGTCGGCTGAAAACTGGACCGAACGATTGAATTTGTATCGTCCGAACGACGTCTGCAAATGCCTCATCGCCAGGCGAGGTAAGATCGTCGAGTTATCGCTCAAACTCGCGATGCAACACGAGAACACATGGACGCTAGTCAGGGTGGCCAAGCCAACCGAGGAACAAGAAAAGCACTGGCGAAATTGGCTCGCGATCCCCGAGCCAGAAAAGAAAACTGAAACCACTATTTCCGATTGAAAATTTGACGCCAGGGTATAGGATTGGAGGCGTCGGAATTACTCGATTGTTGCTATCCTGGATTGGCAACCGACATCCCACCTCCCGCCCAAAATTCTTTGGAGTTTGTCTCTCGATGAAGAAAAAATTGTTCTTTGCCCTTGCTGCACTTGCCTGCCTAACGAATTCCGCATTCGCTCAAAAATGGGCGGACTTGACGATGACCGTCTTGCTCGATGGCGATGTTCCGGCACCCAAGCTGCTCGACATGTCGAAAGACCCTCTTTGCAACAACAGCTCGAAACAACTTTCGGACGATCTGGTCGTCGATCCAAAAACCAAAGGCATTGCCAATTTGGTTTTCACCATCGATACGAAAAAGACCAAACTAGAAACCAGCCAATTTCATCCCGATTTGCAAAAAATACCTGCGGTGAAGCCGGTCTTGGATAATGTCAAATGCAAGTTTATGCCGCATGTTCTCGCGATGCGTGCTGGCCAAACGCTCACCGTCAAGAATTCCGATGACGCCGCGCACAATGCCAAGTTTAGTTTCTTTGAAAACGAGGAAGTCAACCCGATGATTGTTGCCGGTGGTTCCAAAGACGTGATCATCACCAAGGAAGAAAAAGCTGCAACACGCGTCGACTGCAACATTCACCCTTGGATGAATGCATATGTCATTATTACAAACCATCCCTATGTTGGCATCAGCGATTCGGTTGGCAAAATCAAGATCGAGAAACTCCCAGCAGGCGTCCCCTTGGACTTCAAGATTTGGCACGAAAGTCAAGACAAGTCGATCGAAGAAGTGAGTCTTGGCGGCAAGAAAGAGACTTGGAAAAAAGGGACGGTACAACTGACGCTCAAAGAAGGTGCCAACGATCTCGGTGTTCTGCTCATCAAAGCCGATCGCTTTAAGAAGTAGACTGGGACATCTCGCATTGCGAACGGCACACGGAGTGGCTGAATGAAGAAACAACTGGTCTTGGCAATCGCTGCACTTTCCGGCACCAGTTTTGGCCTCACCGAAACCACCTACGCTCAAAAGTGGGCCGACCTAACCTTGACCGTCTTGCTCGATGGAGATGTTCCGGCACCCAAGCCTATCGACATGACGCAAGACCCTCTTTGCAACAACGGCCCTCTGCAGTTTTCAGACGAATTTCTAGTCGATCCAAAAACCAAAGGCATTGCGAATTTGGTTTTCACCATCGATACGAAAAAGACCAAACTCGAAACCAGCGAATTCCATCCTGATTTGCAAAAGGTACCTGCGCTGAAGCCGGTCTTGGATAATGTCAAATGCAAGTTTGTACCGCACGTTTTTGCCATGCGCGCCGGCCAAACGCTTGTAGTTAGGAATAACGCGATCACCGCACACAATGCCAAGTTTAGTTTCTTTGAAAACAACCCAGTCAACCCAATGATTGTTGCCGGTGGTTTCCAAGATGTGATCATCACCAAGGAAGAAAAAGCTGCAACACGCGTCGACTGCAACATTCACCCTTGGATGAATGCATATGTCATTATTACAAACCATCCCTATGTTGGCATCAGCGATTCGGTTGGCAAAATCAAGATCGAGAAACTCCCGGCAGGTGTCCCCTTGGACTTCAAGATTTGGCACGAAAGTCAAAACAAGTCGATCGAAGAAGTAAGTCTTGGCGGCAAGAAAGAGACTTGGAAAAAAGGGACGGTACAACTGACGCTCAAAGAAGGTGCCAACGATCTCGGTGTTCTGCTCATCAAAGCCGATCGCTTTAAGAAGTAGACTGGGACGCGTGATCCCAGCACGTTTTCTCCCCCTCTACCCGCTTCGGGGCGAGGGGAGCAAGATCAAAAGATCGCCCTAATTACTCAAAATCGTATTTGGGGCTTTGACCCAAGACTTTTCCCATATCTTCGAAGAATGCGGGGTACGTTTTCTCGGTGCACCGCGGATCGAGTATTCGAATGCCTGGCACTTTTAAACCGATGAGCGACAAACTCATGGCCATCCGATGATCGCGATAAGTCTTTAGATCCGCTCCCTTTAACAACGCGGGATGGATGGTCAAGCCATCGTCATGCTCCTCCACCGTCGCACCCACGCGTCGCAACTCACAAGCCAAATCGCCGATGCGATCGGTTTCCTTGTGACGATTATGTGCAACCCCCCTGACACGCGTTGGGCCATTCGCAAACAATGCGACTGCCGCAAGCGTTTGGACTGTATCGCTGATCGCATTCATGTTGATATCGATACCGCGCAATGGTCTACCGTCCACTTGAATAAAGTCGTCGCCACTCGAAATGCGACAGCCCATTTTCTCAAGCACTCGCGCAAACTGCACGTCACCTTGAAGCGCATGAAAACTCAATCCTTCGATTCTCATCGAGCCTTTCAAAATAGCCGCAGCGCCCAGGAAATAACTTGCCGCCGACGCGTCTGGCTCGATCTGGTATTGGCAGCCTACATAGCTCATCGGTGACTTTATACGATACTCGTGCCCGTTCTCGCCAAGCACGCCATCGATTCGAACGCCAAAGGAACGCATGACGGCAGCCGTCATATCCACGTAGGGCTTCGAAACAAGTTCACCGACGACTCGAATGACAACAGGAGCACGTGCGTATGGGGCAGCCATCATCATGCCGCTCAAAAACTGACTCGACACATCCCCTGCAACTTCGGCTATTCCGCCGTTCAGCCCGTTCGCAATCACTCTCACTGGCGGGCAGTCAGGGCGAATGGAGTTTGTGCTCGAAACGTTGGCTCCAAGTCGCTTGAGCCCATCAAGTAAATCTTGAATTGGGCGTTCATGCATGCGTGGCACACCCTCCAAAGTGTAAACACCTTGCGTCGCCGCCAACGCAGCGGTTAAGAAGCGTATGGTGGTTCCGCTATTGGCGATATGCAACGCACCCGAGGGTCGAGGTGGTCGACCATCACAACCGGTGATGGCCAACGTCTTGCTGTCTTTATTCCAATCCAATTCGAGGCCCAGTACTCGCCAGGCATCGACCATGACGCGTGTGTCTTCACTGTCGAGCACACCCGACAGGATCGACTTGCCTTTCGCCATGGCTGCGCAAATCAACGCACGATTGGTGATGCTCTTCGAACCGGGAACCGTAATGCTTCCCTGGATTGAACTATTCGGCGGTTCGAAGGAGACAGCATAGGGAACCGTGCCGGACGAACTCACTTTTCCGCAATCTTCCAGAGGCTCGAAACACCCCGAACGTACAACGCGTTTCCGGAAATCGCAGGTGAACCGAGCACGCTTTCACCCAAGTCGTTGGTTTCGACAACTTCCCCTTTTTCGTCACCAAGGTTTACGACTAAGCACTTCCCATCTTCGGTGAAGATATACAGATTGTTACCCGCAACCACTGGCGATGACCAAATACTCTTAGCGTCTGGCAATCGCGCTTGCCATTTAAGTTCGCCAGAGAACAAATCCGCGCTGGCCAGAACGGTTCGGCTAATCGTGTAGACGCGTTTGCCAACCACGAGAGGTGAGCACGCGTTTGCAGCTAACTTGTTGTTGTCCCAAAGTTTGCTCGGAACGGCTCCAGCGCTCGACAAGTCAAACACGGTCAACCCAGCAGCTGGCACAAACAATCGGCTTTCGGCCGCCATAGCCGAAGGTATCGAAGAGCATTTAACATCCATCGTCCAAACCGTTTTGCCGGTCTTGGGTGAAACGGCAAGAAGATCTTGGCTCGATTGCATGACAACGACTTGTTCGCCGCCGGGCAACTTGATGGCCACTGGCGATGCCCAGTTCGATTGTTTGGGACGATCCGTTCGCCAAAGAATGCGTCCATCTTGACAGCTCAAGCCGGCGGCAAACGAATCGCCTTGACATTCCACTTGGACAATACAGACCCCATCGACCACGATCGGTGAACTGCTCATGCCGACATCGTTACCGGCCTTTGGGAAATCGGTCGAAAGCGAACGATACCAAACCAGATTGCCGTCAAGATCCACGCACGCTAGGTCGTTCGAGCTATAAAACGCGTACACATATTTGCCATCGGAGACAGGGGTTGGGGCAGCGATCGCGCTGGTTGGATGGCAATTGGTGCGGCCCCGGGCAACGAACTCTTGCTGCCATCGGATCGAGCCATCTTTGTCGTTCACGCTGATCAGATGAAGGCGTCGTTGGTCCATGCCGCTGCTGCTGGTCGTGATGACTTGATCACCGATTACGATGGCCCCACCCACACTCCGACCTGGCAATTTGGTTTGCCATGCAACGTTCGCGTTGGATTCGCCACCGAATTTTGTCGGAAGCTTGGAATCGAGCGATACGCTGCCCGCGTTTGGACCACGGAACTGGGGCCAATCCGCTTGCAAGGATGACGTGAACACCGCCGGCGCAAAGCCAAACGCCAAAGCACATCTTGCAAAAGTATTACGCAACTTGAATCTCATGGTTATTTACCCTTTGCCAAGATGGCTTTACCGGTGGAATCGGAGACACGGAGCTGAAAAGCAAAGCGTTGCGCCCATTGCTCCTTTTGTTCGTTTTGACTGATCTTGACCAAAATCTGATTCTTGCCCGCCTTGAGTCGAACGGGTTCCGTGTATTGATCGATTTTCATATCGGTGTGATACACTTCGTTGGACATGACCAGTTTGCCATTGAGCCAAGTCTTGTTGCCGTTGATACATCCCAGACGAAGTTCAGCATCTTGTTCTTTTTCGGAGTCGAATTCTGTGGCTGCATAAACGATGCATCCCTTTTCATTCGAATAGAGTGCTGCGATGTCGATTGTTCCATCTTCGCTCTTGGCGGACTCGTTGATCCACTTGGCATTCACATTCTTGCCATCGGCCACAAGCTTGCTTTCGTATTCGTCTTTGACTTTTCCGTTGATCCAATCCGCTTCGACCGGAAAGACCTTGTCAAAGTTCACTGTTCCGACGTTGTCGAATGGTCCGATCAATTTCCATTCGGTCAGGAAGCCGAATTGTTTGACTTGATCGACAACCGTCCCTTTTTCCTTGAGTACGCCGATGATGCTAACAACCTGTTCGGCATGGCGTGCAGAGTCCAGGAGCGACAGCAATTCTTTGGTGTCTGGTTTGGCTTGGACGGCCTCACTGATGGCTAAGTAGCGTAACTCAGGACTAGGATCTTGTTTCATTCCATCAAGCAAGGTCTTGCGCAGCTCTGCATTGCTGGCGGTCAACCACTTGAAGACAGTGTAGCGGGCTTCGCCATCTTGAGTTGCGTCCGACAGGAACTTGTTTAATTCTGCGGTCTGTGATTTACCTGACTTTCGATAGAGAGAGTTGGCAAGACCCATCAACCAATTGCGTCCCACGGGCGTCGCGCCTTTCATGGCGGTCAGCGATTGAATGAGCGTGACATCGTTGGCTGCGTTAAGCTGTTTGATTGTGTCGGTGGCAATTTGGTTGCTTGCATCGTTCGACTTGAGCGATTGCAGTTGCTTGATCAATTCAGGGCTAGATTCCGCTTGCAGGGTGACACCCATGCCAAGCCCTATGGAAAGTGCGAGGGCTGTTTGTTTCAGCTTCGCAATCGATGAATGGATGCTTTGCACAGCAAACATGCCATGATTCCTTATTTAAAATGGAGGTTATGTTTGGACCGTCAGGCTAACTCGAGGGGGCCCAAGTTCAGAAAAGACCCTATTCGGCACAAGGTCGAATTCGAGACAGATTATGAGGGTTATCAACTCGAAGCGAAAGGGGAAGAGAATCAAAGGTCCATTGATTCAAGGCGTTTGAGCCTTTTTTCGATTGGATTGCGTTTGGACTTGTCGCAATCGACCAGGAGTTGCTCAGCATAATATCTTGCCGAATCGATCAACGAGAGTTCTTCCGCGAGCTCAAGCGCCAGCTCGAGAGCACGTTGCCGAATTTTGGGCTCAGGCGGGGGGGCGCGGAACATGGACGCTTTACGGAACGCCGAAAGTGCTTCGAGAGGTCGGTTGAGTATCTGATAGCACATTCCTAATTGCAGGCTCGCGCGAGCCCGCAGTTCTGGAGCATCGGTGGCTTTGTTCAGCAGTTCAACCGCTTCATCAAATCTTGACAATTGCCTCAGGCCAATCGCCCAATTGATCAATATCTCGCGTTGATCCGGATGCCGACCGTATCGATCCTTGCAAACGTGGATGCGCTCGTTTGCAAAATTGATCTCCGCTTGTTCCAACGCATATTTGTTTTCTTCGGAGAGTTTTTGAGCAGTCGCCAGCTTGGCCTGTTCGACAAGTTGACTCGCCTGATGCAGTATTAGATCTTCCCTCAACACAACCAAAGGCTCATGCTCGGGGCAAGACTTCACGCCAGCTTCTAGAACACGGCGAGCATCGCTCCAGCGCTCTTGGTTAAGATAAATCTGTCCGAGTTCGACGTATGGTTCCGGTGTTGCGGGCGAATTACGAATGCTTTGTTCGAGCTGTTGGAAACGCTCGAGCGCAATGGCTGAGCCGCGTTGTTGATTGACAGAAACGATCGGACGCGAGAACAGGGAGTCGGTGTCTGCGAAACGCGACAAAAACTTCGATTCCACTGGTGCGGAAGGGGGAGGCGTAGGAACATTGCTAGGGTCGGATGAAATATTCATGTTCGATCATTATATAACAAACAACCACCAAAAATAAACGGCCCGTTTGGCAGTTCGCCATCGAGGGCGACAGAGAGGCTGCCAAACGGGCCGAAAGTCAGGGACGAAACGTCCAAGCTATCATCTAAAAAACTACACTACCAGTTCAGGGTCTACACCTGGCGTTGGAACCCAGTACTTGCCGTTCTCAGGCTGAATGGGTGCTTCGGACTTGAAGGAATCCAGGGCGTCGGTGTTTGCAAGCGAAACCTTGCTGTTGAGACATTGATCCCACGTGAGTCGCTTGCCTGTGTAAGTCGCCATTCGCCCCATGATCGAAGTCATCGTGCTGGTGGCACCGTAGTCGCCTTCGTTGGGGATTTCGCCTTTGCGGATAGATGCGAACAGGTCGAAATGCTCTTTCGCGTGCCCTTGTTCGTTGGCTGGTGCTCGCCAAATTTCCTTGTTGTTGCGGTCATAAATGCGACCCGCTCCGATGTCGCACCAACCGTTAGCTCCATGTGCAAATTCGCTGACGGCGGACCAAGTGCCAGGAATGTGTCGGCACTGGCTCAAGAGCTTGACGCCATTCCCATAGGTGTATTCGACAAAATGGTGATCAAAAATTTGGCCACTGTTCGGACCCGTTCGGACTTGCCGTCCACCTTGGCCTTGCGCTTCCACAGGTGGGCCGTCCATCAACCAATTGATGACGTCCAAGTTGTGAATGTGCTGTTCGCAAATGTGGTCCCCGCACAACCAATTAAAGTAGTACCAGTTGTTGATCTGATACTCAAGCTCGGATTGATCTGGTGTTCGGTTGCGAGTCCAAACTCCATCGTTGTTCCAGTAGGCTCGTGCAAGCACAATGTTGCCAATCGCCCCATCTTTGAGCTTAGCGATGGTTGCTTGATAGCCCGATTCGTGGTGTCGTTGCAATCCGACAGCGACCACCAAATTCTTTTCCTTGGCGATTTTATTCGCTGCCAGCACGCGTCGCACGCCAGGAGCGTCCGTAGCCACCGGCTTTTCCATAAACACATGCTTTCCTGCCTTGATGGCGGCTTCGAAGTGCATTGGTCGGAACCCTGGCGGTGTCGCAAGAATGACCATGTCGATGTCGGACTCAAGGAGTCGCTTGTAACCATCGACCCCGACAAAAATCCGGTCGGTTACATCAATGTGCTCACCATGTTTCTTATTCATCGACCTCAGAGAATTGTCGATTTGAGATTGGAATGGATCCGCCACTGCAGTCAGCTTCAGACGATTCTCGGCAGAAATGGTGTCTAGCGCTTGGGTAGCTGCACCCGTTCCGCGACCACCACAACCGACCAAGCCAATTTTGATTTCATCGCTGCTAAACGAATGCGCTGCCCGAGCGATGGGCAACGTTCCAATCATGGCACCCCCAGCAATGACCGTCGATGTCGTTTTGATGAAATCTCGGCGAGAATCGCAATTAGCGGGTGTTGCGGGGCTTTCGGATTGATCCATAGGACTAAAACTCCAGTGATGATGTTAAGGAGGAAAATAATTCGAAGCGGCGATGCTTGCCGCGTCCATGCACTTGACGGAAAACCTTGACGTAAAACAAAGTGGTCCACGTTGGCCCCGCGACGATTGGGGTAATCTCGCGTTGAGGAGTAGAAGAGTTTTTTAACCTAAGCCGACGTGGACCACCGGGGGGCTTAACTGATTAGATCGGGAGCCTTGGCTCCCGAAAATGCCAGCTAAGGGGCCGCTTTCTCGCAGCCTGCCCAAACTATAGCCACTTTGTGGCAACTAATCAACCACTCCAGCCATTCTTTGTGACTAGATCCGAATGACAACTTTTCCGAAGTGCTTTCCGCTCGATAAATACTCGAATGCATCTGGAGCGTCAGGCATTTCGAAGACGCGGTCAATGACTGGCACCAACTGCTCGCGTTCCATAAAGGCATTCATTTGTATGAATTGGTCGCGAGGCCCTACGTAAATTCCATTAAGTCGAATGTTGCGAGCAAGCAGCGGGAAAAGGCTTGTCGCGGGAGCTCCAAAACCGGTAAGCACACCGATCAATGCGATATGTCCTCCCGCAGCTACCGATTTCATCGACTGTTCCAGCGTTCCCGGACCGCCCACCTCGACCACATGATCAACTCCTCTTTCGTCGGTATGCCGCATGACTTCACTGGACCATTGAGGAAATTCGCGATAATTGATCGTATGATTTGCGCCCAGTTGTTTGGCGCGTTGCAGCTTGTCATGGTCACTCGATGTGATAATGACTTCGCAACCCATGGCCCTTGCGATTTGCAAGGCGAAAATGGATACGCCGCCGGTTCCCAAGCAGAGAACTTTCTGGCCTGATTGGAGATTTCCGCGACAAACGAGCGAGTACCAAGCGGTCAGAGCCGCGCACGGCAAAGTCGCAGCTTGCTCAAAATCCAAATGGCTAGGGATACGAACGATCCCCGTTTCGGGGAGGCAAATCAACTCTTGCAACATTCCGTTTAACGTGCCACCTAGATCGTTTTTGTGGTGGCGCATTTCAAAGGGTTCGGTTTGCCAAGTCTGAAAAAAGCAGCCAGCAACTCGATCCCCGACTTTCCACTGGCGAACATTGGCTCCACAGGCCACGATTTCGCCAGCCCCGTCGGAGGTGGGGACGCGCCCATCCACATTTCGCCCAGCCAGATTTTTCCAAGCAATAATGTCCCTGTAGTTCAGTGCAACAGCACGGACACGTATGAGCACGCAGTCGGGGGGTATTTGGGATTCGGAGATGTCAGGAACAGGTTCGAGTTTTAGGTTGTAGGAGGCCTGATTCGAACGAAAAACCCAGGATTGGTAGGCCATGAGATTAGAATCCTCTGGAAAAGCGTCTGCTTCGACTTGCCGTTGTGAACCTCTAAGGTATCCTTTTGGGTGACGTTTGTCTGGAGGGTAGGCGAATGGCTAGCGGCTTCATTGGAAATGAAGTGCCCCGTAAGGGGTTGCGGGTTCGATCCCCGTGCCCTCCGCTTTGACAGTTTGTGAAAACGAGGGAATCGGATGCCGATTCCTCTTTGTTTTTTGGCGATTCCAATCTTGGCCATCGCCCTCTTTGCCTGAGAGTCGCACAACGCCTCAACATCTAAAGGGGACGCAGCGCTGCGTCCCCATATTGCTGCTTGAACACTTTGCTGCGACACGATGTGTTCAGTGTAGAACAGTTGTCCTCAACTGTTTCGGAAGCAGGTACAAACTTCACTTCAAATAAACGATTGGGACAATCGTTCTACAATAGATAAACGATTGGGACAATCGTTCTACAATAGATAAACGATTGGGACAATCGTTCTACAATAGATAAACGATTGGGACAATCGTTCTACAATAGATAAACGATTGGGACAATCGTTCTACAATAGGGTCGACTACGTGGCTGACCGGATCGTTGACGAGTCGGAGATTCGCCGTGGAAACAGTTCCCGTATCAGAACTTGGCTGGAACGATTCTCGCCGTGACACGACTTCGGAAGACAATCATTTCCCCGTCAACCATTTCGACAGTATAGTCGGGGATATGCTGGTGCAATTTGTCCTCGCCTGCTTGGCATGGCATCGTTGTCGATGGCGAAGGCATTGCCAATGCAGGTATTCGGCGGGCGTCATTGCCTTGCGAAGGTGTTTTGAAAATCTTGCGGTTCAAGCCATTCCATCGCAGTGATCAAACCTCCTCATCCCCCGACCCCTTCTCCTCCTGATTACAGAAGGAGAAGGGGGGAAAGACAATGCGCGTGGTTCTAACTCCCGGCTTTCTTGTCACACCCAAGTGACTGAGGGCCCCATTCATTCTATCTCCCCTTCTCCTCGGTACTCCGAGGAGAAGGGGTTGGGGGAGCGCCAGGTATCTCATTACTGCTTGGACCGCAGGGGCGGAAGCGATCCAAAATGAACGAATGTTTCTTGGCAACCACTTGAATGGCTACTTCAAAATCTTCGCGGCTTGACTGCGCACTTTTGCGTCCTTGCCACCTTTGGCGAGCTCCTCTACTCGCGACAATTGATGCTGCTTGACTTCCGGAAAGGATTCCAGAAATCGAAGTCCTTCCAATTGAAGTCTCGCATCCTCAGAATGCAAACCCTTCAAAGCCCGGTCTCGCATTTCCGGGGATACATTCTCGGCTGCTCGGGTTTGCATTGGCGGCGTTTCTTGTTCTCTTGACGTACATCCCAAGATGCTGCTCGCCAGCGACCAGCCGACTATCGCCATTAAAATGAGCCTCATTATTCGTAGACCGTTCCCTTGCCGGAAAACCACTTGTCAGTCTCCACTAGGTCCGTGCCAATATACTCACCAATGTCCCCCAAATGAGATTTTTCACGTTCTTTCTCAATCGCTGCACTTGTCCAAGGGCCCATCGGATTCCGCTGCATCGAGATCCCTGCTACGTGTCCATCTAAAAATACTGCATTGGCAATCATGCCTTGATGCCTAAAATGGACCGATGGAAATCGCCCCGATGGAGCTTCGAGGTAAAACGTCTCGGTGACTTTTCCTACGGCAGCACCAAAATCATAAATCGCAGCTGCATCACCAAAAGCAACCGTGTTGGTCGTGCTCGGGAAGTCTCGCAGTTTGTAGGTGATCGGTGTCAACAAATCGAGCGGATTGGAACCAGCCCAATTTGGATTCACCCCGGGCCCGCAATATTTGTAGTTGTAGCCGTAGCCGGATGTCGCCCCGGCATACTTGGGGACAAATTGGGTGAAATCCGGGCAGCTCATCACGGCAGTGTTTCGTTCCATATACGGCATCAGAAACCCATTCGAGGCTACGACCTGCGATTCGCCAGTGGCCAGCGTAGCCGGGTTCTTCAATTCACCGAACCAATAACGCTGCGGATACCCGCCAATCATCCAGTTGTACGTGCTGACCGGCATCAAAGCCCTATTAGCGTCATGATACGACTGCAACGCTAAACCCAGTTGCTTCAAATTGTTGGCGCACTGAATGCGCCTCGCAGCGCCACGAGCCGCTTGAACGGCTGGCAACAACAGCCCCACCAAGATACCGATGATGGCAATCACCACCAACAACTCGACCAGCGTAAAGCCAGCTCGACTAGAAAACTTCTTCATACAGCATCTCCCGCCGAGTGGCACGTGCCGCACTCTAGAGAGTGCAACCATTGCGCTCGGCCTAACGTAATGACGTAGTAGCAGCGCATGCTACGAAAAATCTAGGTAGACGTTCGAGCAGCGCTCAACGATCACCCCAAACCCGGGAGGCACAAAATCGTCTCATTCGAAGTAGGTCTTCTGACTTACTGCCGATTCATACCTCATTGCCTTCTCGCTCGCTTCCAAGCAATGGCACTTCAACAGAAGGAGATTTGAATTTTTACTCTAGTGAGTCATTGGCAGATTACAGCGGCCGGACCGTCCCGGATTCACACCGGAGTTCCCTGTTCACGGGGTGATTTGTTTCGCCCTCGTCACTTTGAACGCCCGAATTGTAAACCTGCAAAACCGGCCCCGCAAGCCCGTCGCTTCACTTTCCGATGCGGGAAAACACGCCTTCGAAGAACTTGCCCAAATTCTGTTGGCTAAGTTGTCCGGGATGTGACGAGAAGCGACCAACGACGAGATTCTGTAAGGCACGGTGGAGGTCGGCGATCATCAAATCTTACGGTTTGGAAAGACGCCGTCGCCAGCGATGTTCCCCGCATCTATGTTCCCCGCATCTATGTTCCCCGCATCTATTCGTCTTCTGCGATGACCGGATTGGTGAGGGCGCCGATGCCGTCGATCTCGATCGTCACCGTGTCGCCGGGTTGCAGGAACACAGGGGGCTTGCGGGCAGCGCCTACGCCGTGCGGTGTGCCGGTCAAAATCACAGTGCCGGCTGCGAGCCGCGTACTGCCGCTGAGGAACTCTATCATCGTCGGCACGTCGAAGATCATGTCGTTCGTATTCCAGTCCTGCATGGTTTGGCCATTGAGGACGGTACGGATGCCGAGGTTATTGGGGTTGGGAATCTCGTCCGCCGTCGTCAGGCAAGGCCCCAGTGGGCAAAAGGTCGCAAAGGTCTTGCCGCGGCACCACTGGCTGCCACCGAATTTCATCTGCCAGTCGCGGGCGCTCACATCGTTAGCGCACGTGTATCCCAATACATAGTCGAGAGCGTTCGCCTTCGAGACGTTGTAACAGTCCTTCTTTAAGACGACCGCCAACTCGCATTCGTAATCGACCGAGTCACTTTTGAGACGTCGAGGCAGCACGATCGGGTCGCCCGGATTTTGGAGTGTCCCGCTATTCTTCATGAACACGACGGGGAATTCGGGAACCGGCTTTCCCCCCTCGTCCGCATGTTTTCGGTAGTTCAGCCCGATGCAGATAATGTCGCGTGGCACGAGAGGTGCCAGAAGCTTGGCGACTTGCACCGGCTGCTGTGTGTCGGTCAAGGACCCGAACAGATCGCCGGATAGGCGGGTGACCGCGCCAGCGGCGTGTTGCTGTCCGTAGGCCTGCTCGCCGGCGGCGGTTTCGTAGCGAATGATCTTCATGGTTGATATCTCCGGTGGGGTTTTTTTCAGGGAAAGGTGACTGGGCTTAGCTCACCCGCTATATGCAGCTTCTCGACAGCGTAGGGCGGCCTCCAGGATGCTCTGTTCGATCTCACGCGAAGGAAACGTGCAATCGGCGATGGCGACCAGTGACAAGAGAGGTTTTCGGTTCCACGGGCATTGCTGAATGTTGACGACGGTTTGTTTGCCAGACAACGTAATGTCGTTGCGATTCAACGTCAATCCTCACCCAAGAGAAAGCGATATTTGCCTTGCAAAGGCGAGCGGTAGACTGAAAACTATGACGTAGCACAGGCTGCCAGCCTGTAACCGTCGAAAAAGCACAGGCTAGCAGCCTGTGCTACGGGCACATGACCTGAAGATTTAGATGGGTCTCGAGTTTCCATTCCATCTCGCACACTGCGACATTGGCGAAGAAAGCAGAATAAGGCTATGATACTCATCGCGACGTCGAGAGATCGCATCATTCAATCGTGCGTCTAGCCACCGAGGATCAGGAAAAGTCTACATTGAAACCATTGAGTGACACCGCGTATTTACCATTCTTTCAATTCTTTCAAGGGCAGCCTGCGTTCCTGGCGTGTCGTTCCCGACGGCAATGTTTGCGTGCGGTTATGGTTTGTTTGGTTCTATTCTCGGTTTTCGTTGGAGCGATGGCTTCGATTGCCTATGGACAGAGCGAACCCAATGCCACGCGAAACCTGTCGAGTCAAGGACTTCGGCTTAAAGGGATTCGGGTCGTTCCCTATAGTCGCCCACGACCCGGCCGATACTTTACTTTTGGCGTCAACGTCGAAAACATTGCAAACGAAGAGCAAGCTGGCCTGGTTGTGGCCAGGATTGAAGGTGCCATCGGCTATGAGGCAGCGACGGAAGTGCATGTTCAGGCGGGCAGATCCTATGGTGTCGATTTGCACATGCGAGTTCCGGAGGACTTTGCATTAGGTAGCAATTTTGAAATCAATGTCTCGCTGAATTCGCTCGGCGCAAATCAACCTGTGTTGTTGAACCCGGCTGGGCAACCAATGATCGATTCGTTGCGACTGAGTGTCCCAGATAAAACAATGGTTACGGCGATATTGCTTGAAGATGACCCTCCGGTCTCGCCAGAATGGTACTGGCCCCAAAACGAATCTCTCATGAGCTACGAGCTGATTTCAGCTACCAACGCAGACTCCTATGAGCCATGTCAACTGCTGACAATCTATGACGAAAAACTACCCAGTCAAATGGTCGAGTGGGATTCGGTCGACGCTGTGGTGATTGGACGCGAAGGGCCGATGCGAGATGAGACAGCCATGGCATCCATGGCTCAATGGTTAGCTGCCGGTGGTCGTGCCTGGATTATGTTCGACGCGATCAATGAAGCAAATCTCGACTCCATATTGCCGGACGGAATGACGTGCCAGTATATCGACAAAGTTGATCTAACCGATTTTACAGTGGAAATCCAAAGTGCTTTTTCCACACCGGAATCGGAACGGACGGTTCGTGTTGACGAGCCGGTGAGCATGCGTCGCGTCATTCAAACCGGCGGGACGGTAGCCGTTTCGATCAACGATTTTCCGGCTGCCATCTGGTATAAGGTCGGTAAGGGACGTTTATTAGTGACGACGCTGGATGCACGCGGTTGGATGATTCCCCGAAATAAGGCACTCGCCGATCTGGAAAACAACCCATCGTTCCAACCCCAATCGTGGACAAAGAGGCTCTACGATCAGTTGTATGATATCCGGGAACTGAGTTCGCCAATGGAGAAGGCCGAGGTCTTGTATACGCTCAAGCATATTGGAAATCCGATTCTAAATCGCAGTTTTGTGCTTACGCTGGTCTTTGGTTTTTGCGCTGCACTCGGGATTGCCGGTGGAATTTGTTGGTGTAGCGAAAAATGGAGTCGTTTGGGTTGGTTGGTTCCACTCTTGTCTTTGGCAGCTTCAACGCCACTTTTGATTGCATCCTACCGGTTGCAACGCGAGGTGCCGGACACATCGGCTCATCTTCAAATCATCGAAGCGTTACCTGGCTCTCGATGTATTCAAGGCATTGAATGGACCACGACTTACAAGGCTGGTTCGGACTTGGCTAAGCTTTCCGCTGACGGAGACGCCATCACGACTTGGCCTCAATCGAGTCAGCAAAGTGATCTTCGCCGTTTAACGTGGAATGATCGAAATCGCTGGTTGCTTTCTAGTTCGGCTTGGCCAGGAGGGCTGTGGCAATTGCAAACTCGCTTTAACGTTCCTCCGCAGCGGCTCGACGTGAATGCAACACTGGATCGTCAAGGCCTATCGATCCAAATGCCGAGCGAGTGGACGCAATCGCTCGAAGATTCCGTTCTCATGTACCACCCCGGTGATCCTGCGATTTGCAGCCGAATCCAAGCCGGAGCGACGTTTCGCGTTCCAAACGGAAACGCAACCATGGACCAGTCGTGGCTTGGAGATGCGATTGTCAATGACGAGCAGGCAAGGCGAGATGAAGTCTATCGCCAACTTCCTGCTCGAGGTTCCGAATTCGCCTATCCAAGTTACCCAGCCTTGATGGGATGGACTCCCCTTTGGCCAAGTCCCGTTTCATGGAGCGATGGCCGAAACGAACGCGGGGCGGCGCTCGTCATACTCCCCGTGAATTTGCAGCCCGTTGCAACCGGTGAAGAGGTCATGGTACCGCACACCGTGATCAAACTCGAAGCTCCCAATCAAACGTCAACCATTTTTTCCAATTTGAGCGGACTCTGGCCAAATGAAACAACTCTCCAGGTAGCGGTGCCCATTCGTTTTATTTTGCCTAAACAAGTTTGCCCGATCAAGGCAACCGAATTGACGTTTGATTTGCAGCTTAGGGCGCCGCAACGCGACGTGCGAATCGTCAGTCAAGCTCCCAATGCCGCGAAGCCAATAGCTGACTTGCATAGCCCATTGGGCGCGATGCGCATTCGCACGTCGGACCCAGCAGTGCTGTTGGATGCCGAAGACGGAAGCCTCGATTTCACCATTGATATCGGAGGCGCCCTAAATGACGCTACTGGGGCTGTAGGTATCTGGCAAATTGACTATGTACGATTGTCCGTTACGGGAATCGTGCTCGATCGTTAAGCGGATTCAATCTGGTTCACTCGAAAGTACTTTCGCAATGATTTCAACTCAACCTGTCGTCGAAACCCACCAATTGACCAAACGCTATGGCGATTTCGTTGCATTGGATAATTTGACGATTCACGTTAACCGTGGTGAAATCCTTGGATTCATCGGGCCTAACGGTGCGGGTAAAACGACGACGATTAAAGTACTCGTCGGCCTGTCTCGCCCAACATCGGGCAAAGCAAGTATTGCCGGCGTGGATTGCGCTCAAAGTTCTCGCAAAATCAAGCGACTTGTTGGCTACATGCCCGATCGATTTGGATCGTATGACAATATGCGTGTTCGCGAGTACTTGGACTTTTTTGGTGCCGCCTATGGCATGGCTGGCCGTCAACGCCAGAAACGCATCGACGAAGTGTTTGAAATTACCAGTAGTGGCTACATGCAAGACAGGTTCGTCGAAAGCCTTAGCCACGGAATGCAACAACGCTTGGGTATCGCCCGGACATTATTGCATGATCCCGAGGTTCTCATTTTGGATGAGCCAGCCAACGGTCTTGATCCGAAAGCAAGGATCGAAATGCGAGAGTTGTTGTTGCAATTAGCAGCACGCGGCAAGACACTCATCGTGACAAGTCATATATTGCCTGAGCTTGCACGTATTTGTAGCGCTGTTGCGATTGTGACTGGCGGTCGTCTAAGAGCCTTTGGTCCCTTGGATGAAGTGATGCGAAAGCTTTGCCCGCGGCGTAGTTACGAGGTGCAATTGCTTAAGCCGGAACAAATACCGCATGCCCAATCGGTTTTATCGGTCCGACTTAAGGAAGACGAACCGCTAAGTGTTAGCCAGACCGAACGCACATTGCGTTTTCCAACCGCACGCTCGGAAGATGAACTGGCGGGCATACTCAAAGTTCTTGTGAGCGAAAACATCGAAGTCGCGCAATTCCGCGAAGTTGCCAGCGACCTTGAGGACGCATTCTTGACTGTTGCGGGGCCTTCACATGCTGTTTAACGCTTGCGTATTGCGACGTGAATTGCTCGATCGTTTGCGAGCCACACAAACCTTTGCCTCCATATTCCTATGCGCAGTTGTTTCTAGCGTACTGGTTTGGTTGCGTTGGCCCACGGACTCGCGACTGGACGTTGTCAGCCAAGGCGCCATGCAGGTGTTTCGACCTCTTGCATACACTTTAGCGGCGGCTGTGATCATGCTGGTCCCTGCGTTTCCCGCAACAGCATTGGTTCGCGAAAGGCGCAGTGGCACACTCTCCCTGATGCTTAATTCGCCTCTTTCGCGAAGTGAGATTTACTTCGGAAAATTGATTAGCAATTTCCTGCTCGCAACGATCATTGTGTCGGTCAGTTTGCCCGCTCTCACCGCATGCTACGCTATGGGCGGATTGTCCATAAGCCAACGGATTGTTCCGCTGATTGCCATTCTGCTTGCGATGTCGGTTCAGTTTTCGGCCTTAGGTCTATGGATTAGTTCCAAAGCATCCTCGAGCGATGCCAGTCTTCGTTGGACTTATGCCGCAGTCTTGGCGGTTGTCGTGCTGACGTTGGCTCCATCGGCGATGGTTGGGCGAGTCGAAGGTTGGCAGGGAAACTTGGCTCGATGGATGACAACTCTATCGCCGGCGGGTGCTCTGCGGGGGATAACGAGTTCGCAATCTGCAAGCGTTGAACTCGATCTGGCGGAAGGTTGGGTAAGCTACGTGATTGCAGCCCTCATATCAAGCGCGATCGCGGCCTTGGCCACACTTTGGAATCTAAGCCCGTATCGATCGGACCGCCCCAAACCGACAGGTACCATGTCGCAAGACCGAAAAACGGCCGCGCGTTGGTTTCGGCGACTTAACTTCTTGATCGATCCACAGTCGCGAAAAGCGGGCATTCCGCGCTGGCTCAATCCAGTAATGGTAAAGGAGTTCCGTACCCGTAAATTCGGCAGACTGCATTGGTTGATTCGGCTTGTTGCATTCTGCGGCATATTTTCGTTGCTGTTGACTGTCGTAGCTGCGACTGGGACGGTTAGTTGGGGTGTCACTCGCATTGCTGGCACGCTTGCGCTCTTACAAATATCTCTGCTGGTCGTCCTGGGGCCAAGTCTTGCTTCTGGACTCATTGCCGCCGAACGCGAGACGGGCGGTTGGCAGGTATTGCGAATGACACCGTTATCCGCTGTGCGTATCGTGTTTGGAAAAATGATGAGCGTCGTATGGACGATGGCGATTATTCTGCTGGCTACACTCCCTGGCTATTTGGTGATGATGTGGATTCAGCCGTCAATAGCCCCTCAAGTGCAACGCGTTGTTATTTCGCTGGTGGTAGCTACGTTGCTCGTCGTTTCAATCAGCTCCATGATTAGTGCGTTTTGGTCGAACGCGGCGGCGGCAACGGCAACGAGTTACAGTGTGCTTCTGATGCTTTTTGTTGGAACACTTTTGGTTTGGTTGGCTAGAGGAAAGCCATTCGGGCACGCCGTGGTGGAACGCGTTTTGATGGTCAATCCCGCTGCAGCAGCCTTGGCGGAAATACGTACACCTGGTTTTGAAGAATACAATTTGACGCCCATGTGCTGGTGGATAGGCGGAGTGATATCGAGCATTTGCGTACTTGTCTTGGCGGTTCGTACCTGGCAGTTAACCAAACCGGATTGATGTCTGCAACCATGAAGCGATTTTATCGGAACCTATTGTCAACCATGCGATCCAGGAGTGCTGTTGCGTCTCGCTGCATGGGTATGTGCGCACTGACTAGTCTCGCATTCGGGTTCGTGGTTTCGCATACCGACCCGCAATTGCATGCTGCCGAGCCGATGAAAATCGAGCCGATCAAGATACAGTACATGTGGGAAGTCGATCCGAATTTGGATATCGACTGGTGGCCTGAGCGACCAACCTTACTGCCTGAATCGTTAGATAGTCGATTGGAGTCGCCGCGGGTTGAAGTTCGGTTCGCTGCGGCACAAAGCCTTTTGCGTTTTAGCGAGCATCCGTCGCTAGACAAATTGAAAATGTCCCGCGCCCTGATTGCACGCTTGGAGCACGGGGAGCCGGAATCATCCGTTCGTTTGGGAATGGTGTCGGCCCTTTGTCAGCTTGGTAGTGCCGAGGACGCTAACCGATTGTGGAATATTGGAAATCAAGATGGTTTGGTGCTGCCGACGATCGAAAAAGCACTTACTCATTGGAAGCAACCTTACGCTGTTCAGCTTTGGCGAAACCGATTGCTCGAACGAAAGTGCACGGAGCAAGAGCTCACGCGGGCGTGTGCAGGCTTAGGTTCGGTCGGAACACAAGACGATTTGGCGAATTTGTCCTCTCTCGTTAGTGACGGCACGCAGTCAGCGACGGTGCGACTCGTAGCAGCCCAGGCAATTGGCGAATTGAGCGATTCCAGCCAACTTCGATTAGCCCAATCTCTTCGAGCTTCGCCGGCATTGCATACAGATCTTTTTGCGATATCCGTTCTAGGAAGACAATCGGATAAGACGGACAGCGACGCGACTCAGCAGTTTGTATTTGATGTTGCTGAGCATGGTAGCTTGTTAGCGCAACGAGCGGCCTATCGATGGATATGCGACATGATTCCCGAAGAGGCTCAAGCGAGAGCTCGTGATTTCTTTCAACGTGACGACTCAGAAATTCGTCGCCTAAGTCTGCTGCAAGTCAATCGAACGGACCATGAAGATGCGATCCCCGTGCTTGTGGCTGCACTTCGCGATTCGAATTCAAATCTTCGCCAAATAGCGAGGGAGCAGTTGCTCGTTTTTGCTAACAGATCGGACGATCACGAACAAAGAGTCAAGGACGTTGTTGGACCAGAGATGGCCAAAGACGATTGGCGATCCATTGCGGAATGCATTCGGCTTGCCGTTGAGTTGCGTCAGCCTCAGCACGCGGTTCGGATTTTGGAATTGCTCGATCATCCACGCGTTGAAGTTTCCGTGAAGGCAGCTTGGGCATTGAGTCATCTTGGGACCGAAGAGTCTGTTCTGGCAAAAATGCTTGAGCATGCCAGTTACTGGACAAAACGGATGCAAAGCAAGGTTGCGTTGACTCCACCGATCAACGAATACGATTTTAGGCGGATTGGCCACCTTCTTGAGGGGTTTGGAGTCCATCGCTACACACCGGCTCAATCCACGTTGATTCTGTATGTTCCGAGGAAAGAACCATTTGGATTGATCTCGCGAATCACAGGTACTTGGGCGGCAGGGAAAATGTGGGAAGGCGAAAAAAATGAAGCCTTAGCCAAGGAGTTATGCGCTCGAATCGCGGATAAGAACAACCTTTTTCCTGAAGCGATGAGCGTTCGTTTCGTAGCTACGATTGCCCTGGGATTCATTTCCGACCGTACGACGCGGGAAGCTTTAGTGGTCAACGACGAACCGGGAAACCCGATCGGCTATGCCACGACATGGGCCTTGGAACGGTTAGACTCCCGATAAATTTTCCAACGCTACCTACCTAGGCAGAATATCGTTTCTGTCTGAGCCGCTTTGGAATCCTGATGGCCAGCCGCTCCCAGGCTGAGGTTGAGCGGGCGCAGCAGGCCGACTTGGTTGAGCATTGGTGGGGGCTCCCCAGATTGGATTGGTTGGTGCGCCTTGCGAGTTTCCTTGCCCTGTTCCGAAGAATCCGCCGCCTTGATTTTGAGGCGCGCCAGTCTGTCCCGCTAGGAAACCGCCTGGCTGTTGTTGCTGACCATTGAGTGCATCATTTCCAAATTGCGACACTCGTTCTTGTATCATTCGCCCCAACCCGTCCAGAGGCCCATCGCCAGCAGGGACAACCAGGCCGCTTTGGCTCTGCTGCAAACGTTGTCCAACATCGTTGATATAGGGTCCTACGATCTGTTTGATTTCAACCGGCAAAATCCCATCCGCGTTAGCCAAGATCCGGCTAATGTATAGTCCGCTCTTGGAATTGGCGATTCGCTGTTGTTGAGAAGCACCCAAAAGCGTCATCGAAAACATGGTGATGATCAGACATAGCACCATCCCCTTGAGCAGTCCAAAACCTGCACCAAGGTGCCGATCGAACTCTTTGAGCCGAATCTTGTCGATCGATGTGCTTACCAATCGGAAAAGCATCCAAATGATGAGGCTTGAGCCGAAGTAGAGCAGCAACATGGCCAAGAACAAATTCCATGGCGGTTGAGCGTTGATCATTTTGGAAACATCATTGCGAAAGGAATAGGCTATAAAGTAGCTGACCACGATCGAAGCGAGGGACGCCAGTTGCCACGCAAATCCCTTGATCGCACCAAAGATGGTGGTCGCCGCCAACACGATCAACATGATCAAATCGTAAGCCTGCATCGCTAGTATTTCCTGTTCAAAAAAATCACGGACGAAGTTATGGAATCTGTGTCGACTATAGCGGCAAGAGCCATTTGGGGCGAATGGCAATTTTCGAAGAGTTTTCTTGCGGGAGTAAATAATCCACGTCCGTAACGCCGCCTACAGAATAGCACCGGTTCAGGCTGGACGTGGCCGCTCCGGAATTGCTAGAACGGCCATGGCAATCCACTTCAATTCCCGGTCCTTTCACATCGGTTTTTGCCTAGATATCCAACCATGGCAGACTTTCATACCCACATCTCGGTGAGCACAGTTGCCGGCGTACTGTACGGTATCGGTGGCTTCCAAGCTGGACTTTCCTGGGAAAGTTCTGCCATCGGAGGAGCGTTTTGCAGTGTAAGCGGAATGCTACCCGACCTGGACAGCGATTCAGGCATACCGCTCCGAGAAGCCGTTGCCTTTTCGTCTGCGTTTGTGCCAATGTTGATGGTCGATCGACTTCAGCGCATGGGATGCAGTCATGAAATGATGCTAATCGTGACGATCGGAGTCTATTTCTTTCTGCGGTTTGGCATTGCGGAGGTCTTCCGTCGTTATACGGTGCATCGCGGAATGTGGCATAGCATTCCCGCAGCAGTAACTGCATGCTTGTTTGCGTTTCTGGCAAGTTCCTGCGAGGACATGAACCTGCGACTATTTAAGACAATAGCCATCTTCATTGGGTTTATGTCGCATATTTTGCTCGATGAAATTTGGTCAGTCGAATTTCGGCGTGGGCGATACATGTTCAAAAGTAGCTTTGGAACGGCGTTGAAATTTTGGAGCCGAAATCGAATTGCAAACATCTTTAGCTACAGTTTGTTGGCATTGCTCAGTGTCCTTGCCTATCACGACGAAGGGCTTATGAATCGCTTCGGATATCGAGCGGAAGACGTTCCACACACGGCCGTACAGTGGGTTGAGATGCTCCGAAGTCGCTGGTGACGCGTCTTTCTTCGAGCCATCACGCACAACGCCAACTGAGGGCACTTGGGCCGGAATTGGCTGCCAGAGAGCAAATTCGGTCCTCCAACGCCGATTACCCTCCTCCGTTTTGGAAACAAAATCAACAAACTGGGCTAATGCTGCGCAGTTTTCCAGAAATGGTATGTTGCGGAGCTTGGGAATTCGTTACAGTTATGGGACGGTGAAGTTGTAGATCGAGCTGCGTTAGATTCCGTTGGAATCGGTTTGTTCTTCTGACTCAATCGCCAGGGTTGCGCATAAGACCCGTCTTTTTCGGCGAGCCAAGCAGCAACGTTAGTATCAGTTTTTTTGGGAGTTTTGGATTTTGGGTAAGAAACTTTACGTCGGTAACCTCTCCTATGGAGTTACCAACCAAAGCTTGGAAGAGATGTTTGCAGAGTTCGGTGCAGTACGCAGCGCTCAAGTCATCCAAGACCGTGACACCGGTCGAAGCAAGGGTTTTGGTTTCGTTGAAATGGCAGATGAGAACGGTGCTCGCGATGCGATCAACGGTCTACATGAAAAAGAGTTTGATGGTCGCAGATTGACCGTCAACGAAGCTCGTCCACGCGAAGAAGGCGGCGGCGGCGGTGGTGGCGGATATCGAGGTGGTGGCGGTGGCGGCGGCGGAGGTGGTGGCGGACGAGGTGGCGATCGCGGCGGAGACCGTGGTGGTTACAGCGGACGACGTTAAGCCTTAACGCTAAACAACAAATAAAAAACAAATGGCAAGTCACTTCGACTTGCCATTTTTCATGCGCTAAACCAAACCATGAGTCGACGATAACAGCACTCCGGCTAAGGCGATAGCTAGCGTTTGTGGTTTTTGGTTCGTCTTGCGTCGGAAGAGCCAATCTGATAACCCCACACGGTATGTCAGAACAACCCAAAATCCACTCATCCGACGCACCCAATCGAGACTCACTCGCGACCGAATTAGAGAGCTTGCGCGATCATTTCTCGCCCATTTCGTTCTCGGCCGGAGGTATGCCACTCGGCACGGAACGCGTCATGATGGGGGATACTTTGGTCGATCGACGCAGTCCATTACCTCTCGACAATGCCTTCGTTCAACAAACCAAAGATCAGATCCGCTCAATCGTCGAGACTATCGCAGGCTTTGCAAACTCTCCCATCGAGCCAAACGAATTTCTGAGCTCTGCATTGCCGAGAGTTGCCGAGGCGATGGGTGCAAAGGGTGCTGCACTATGGCAACACAAGTCGGATTCTCAGTGGCGTCTCCTCGGCAACCACAATCTGCCCCTTGAACTCGTCGGTGGACTTCATGGAGCGGAGTTTGAGTTACCGTTTCATCCAACGGATCCAGACATTTCTTCGTTTGAGCAACTTGATATTCTCGAGTCTCAATTGAACGACTCCAAAGACGATGCGTCCCCGACGAACCAAGGGGTCGGGAAACGGGAAAGTCCTTCCACCGCTCACTTATCGATTCTGAATGCAGTCGCGCGAGAGCGTCAACCTATTCTCATTCCACCCAACAGCATCGTGTTAAGCCGCGATCGCCCCGTCAATCCGACGGAAGACATCTTGATGTATGCTCCTTTACCCATTCCCAAAGAACAAGGGAGTTATTGGTTGCAAGTGGTTCAGTCACCGAGCGGCGGACTGGCCAGTCAACGCGGCTACTTGAGGTTCGTCGCACAAATGGCCGATCTGGCGAGCGACTACTTTCGATCTTACCGATTGCGCATCTTGGAACGTGACCGGCAATACCTGTCTCTCGCCGAACAAACCATGAACGATTTGTCCGCTTGCGTGAACCCCAAGCGAGGACTCGCCCGTCTGATGAACATTCTCCGCGAGCACGCATGCTCCGAACATGTGTTCTTGCTACATCGAGAGACCCGATTCGGACGGTGGCGCGTGGCTGCCGCGGCTGGACTGGTCGAAATCGATCGAAGAGCAGATGGCATAGAACAAATCGAACGGGCTGCCTCTGGCCTTGACTCGATCCTACCCGACGGCGGATCGATTCCCCGAAAGGAATTCGCAGGATCTGACAGCGATCAGGATCCGAATTTGAAGAACCTTTTCAAAACCTTTGCTATCTCCCAAGCCGTTTGGATAAAACCGATACCACGCGATGTGGACCTATCAACGCACTCTTGGGAATTGGACGTCGCTCTCCTGGCAACTTGGTCCGGCCTTGATAAACCGCTCACGCATTGCCAAGAACAGTGCGGTTTGATTGCCAGGCTGGGATTATCCACTCTGCAAATTCCATGGTGGAAATCCGCACTGGCCGCAAGCAAGAATGTTCGGCGAAATCGATTCGGTATCGCCGATCCGGGGACGTGGTCTCGGAAGGTTCAATGGATGGTCGGCATGTTGTTATTGGCTCTCGTTCTTGCAATCCCTGTACCGATCCGTTTGCACGCCACGGCCGTGCTGATCCCTACGGCTCAACAACACATCTATGCACCTATAGATTCCATTGTCGAGGATATCATGGTCGATCACGGGCAATCCGTCACCCAAGGGCAGCCGCTCATCAGGCTTCGCTCATCGACTCTGGTTGCCGAATACGAACAAACCGTCGCTCAACAACTTCGCAACGCCCAACGGCTGACCGATATTGAAACGCGGCTTCTACGTGAAACGACGCTTACTTCGGCACAACGTGATGAACTGGAGGGGGAACGCGAGACGATCGCAAGTTTGCAAAGTCTCGAGCCAGCACTATTGGCCCGCTTGCAACGCCAACTGGACGCGATGTTGATCGTTGCACAGTTTGATGGAGTCGTTGCGACTTGGAATGTACAAGGAAACCTAAGGGACCGACCGTTGCGAACCGGACAATGGCTGTTGTCCCTGCATGAATCGGGCTCTCCATGGGTACTTGACGCCGCACTGCCCGAACAAAACGCACATGAATTTCGACTTGCAATGCGGAGTCCGAACGAGCCCGCAATCGCGACGATGACAGGTACTCCGCAAAACAAAGTTCAAATTCGGTATAAGCCCGATTCGCTCCCTCGCATCGATCAAAAAACGGCAGAACCAATGTCACGCGACGACTCAAGTACATCCATGCTTCGGGTGAGATTCGATGTCGAGAGCACGACATTGCCGATGGAATCCGCTAACGCTGGTGCAACGGCTCGCATCACGATCCCTGTGGGGCACGGACCGCTCGCGTGGGCATTGGGCAAAGACTTCGTTCGAAAAGTGTGGACACAATTTCAGATGTGGATCTAAATATGACCAAAACGAACAACGACCTAGAAGCGACATTCTGGCTTAGGCCGAGCGGGCATCAGCTCCTTGGTTGTGCATTATGCGTTTTGTGCGCCGGTGGAAACATCCTTGCACAAGACAATTCGAAGAAGTCACCGCTACAAACTCCCGCGGGAATTCCTGCCTCCACCCGCAGCATACCGAACCCCACCGGGAAAACGACGGGCGAGCGATCGAACCTGACGGGCGGTTGGCTAACTTTTGAAAAATGCCCGGTGTTCGCCCTTGAAAGTATCGAAATCCCATCGCAGGAAGCGGGCGTAATCGCCTCAATCGACGTCGATGAAAACGGCGCTGTCGAGCCGAACCAAGTCATCGGCAAACTGGAAGGGAAGGTCGCTGATCTTGAAAAAAGCGTTGCAGGCTTGCAAGCGCAGGTTGCAGCATCCGAGGCGAATGACGAAAGCGAAGTGCGACTTGCGGAAGCGTTCGTTGAAGAAGCTCAATTGCAAGTGGATCTATACGAAGAGATGATCGCCAAAGGAACGACTGGTTCGGCGGACCTTCGTCAAAAGCAGCTTGCCTTATCGCAAGCCAAGGTTCGATGGACACAAAGCAAAGCTCTGAAGCAACAGAAAGAACTCAAGTCACGACTGGCGCAAGCGAGCGTCTTCCTAAGTCAACAAAAATCGGATCGACTCACCTTAAGGTCCCCTATTTCTGGAACAGTAAAAAGCATCAACCATCGGCCAGGCGAATGGGTGCAAGCGGGCGTGGCGATCATGAAGATCATTCGGCTCAACGAACTTCGCGTCGATTGTTTTGTTGATATTGACCAACTCGATCCAGCCAAACTCATCGAAGCACCGGTCAAAATTTACTCCAAGCGGGGAACGACCGAAACACTTTTTGCAGGAAAAATCGCCTCGTATGACCCTGACGTGAGTTCCGCTGGAAAGATTCGAGTGCATGCCATTGTTCAAAACCAAAAGTCAGGAAAGCATTGGCTGCTGTTGCCTGGAATGAGTGTTAGCATGCAATTGACTACCCCGCAATGAAACAGATCGACCATGAACGAGAGCAATGGAAGATGGATGCCATCGGCCATCGGCTGCCGGCTTCGCAGCGATATAGTGTGGACGTGTCATCGCGAAAACGGAGCGTTGGAACCATCCTGGATCGCCCATGACCCCCTCACTCGTCACATCTTTCGATGTGGTGAACAGGAGTATCAAATACTTCACTGGTTAAACGACAACGCAACAACTGCCGACATTGTCAAGAAATTCTACGACGCGTTTGCACCGCGCAGCATCGAGCCATTCGAACTCCAAAAGTTGATCGCACGTTGCATTCAGTCTGGAGTGCTTCGATCTGCGCCGGCATATTATGCGAAGCCAGCCACCTCGCAAGCGGAGTCATGCATGGAATTCTTTCCGGAGACGGGACTGACAACGGTCCCCTTGGTGAAGAAACCAACAGTCGATGTCGCCAACACGAACTGGGCACACAGCGTCATGCGGTGGTTAGTGTCGGTGGTCGGAAAGTTGACTCAATTCCAGGTTTCACTCGGTTCGCCTGATCGTTGGCTAGGAACTATCGCGCCTTGGTTCCATTGGATTTACTCGAGCTCAGCCGTTTGCTTTTGGTTCAGCTTCGTCAGCATTGCGGTGGTGTTGGTGGGGCTTCGCTTTGACGAATTCATCATGGAGTTACCAAGTTTCCAGTCGCTTCGCTCGCCTTCGTTGCTTATCGGCTTCGGAGTCGTTTTTGCATTGACTCGAGTTGTCCACGAGATGGGGCATGCGATTGTTTGTAAACGCTCCGGTGCAGCCTGCAAAGACATGGGCTTGATTGTCTCGTTTGGCATGCTATGTCCTTTCGTAGATATTACCGACGCATGGCGCATCGGCAATCGCTTTGTGAGAATGGGGATTGCACTTGCGGGCATCTATACGGAAGCGATTGTGGCTGGCACGGCCGCGTTTGTATGGCTGGGAACACATCCAGGTGGACTGCACACGTGTGCGATGCAAACAATGCTCGTTTGTTCCGTGACCACGCTGCTATTCAATGCCAACCCGCTGATGAAATACGATGGCTATTTCGTTTTGTGCGACTTGCTTGGCACTCAGAACCTTCGTGAACGATCTTTTCAGTCCATCGATTCCATGATCGCACAAGACGGACGACGCGAGTCGTTTGGAATGTCTTGCTTCTTATCGATTTACTTTCTTGGGTCGACCTTGAATAGAATCATCGTTGCTTGTGGCATGGTTGCACTGGTAACCTTCGTTGCTAGCCAATGGCAGTTGACAGGCCTGGGCATAGGGTTGATTGTTCTATACGCATGTTGTTCCGCGATCATCGCTATGGGTGCTTGGACTGTTTCGGCACAAACCCGTCGACCGAGGGAGAACGTGGTTCGAGCGGCTTGGCTCGGTTGGACAACTGTGGCATTATTGATCGCTTGGATTGTGAACATGCCGTTGCCCAACCGCGTGCACGCTTTAGGCAAATTTCAATTTGGCGCTAGGCAGCCCGTTTATGCAACCATATCTGGGCGCCTAGAATCATCGATCGATTGCTCAACATCGGTCTTGGTTGAGCGTGATTCGGTTATCGTTCAGTTGAGCAACGAAGCCATGACCAGGAATGTCATGGACCTTGAGTCACGATTATCGAAATTAGAATTACAACTCAAAACATTGGATAGGCTTGCGTATTTTGACGATCGAGCGTCGGCATCCAAGCCAATGCTTCAATCGCAATTTGAATTCGTCTTCAGGCAGCTTAATCAGAAGAGAGAGGAGGTCTGTAGGCTTGGTATTTCCACTCCCGGCTCCGGCTTGTTTGAGCCCGCGATTGCGAAACCTGCCGAAACCCCCGAAAACCCAACCGAATTCGCACTTGGTTTTGCGCAGCGTGCAGAGGCATGGGCACCTGCTTTTTGGACCGAGGCAGGTTCTTTAGGCAGATGGGTCGAACGCGGTACATTGATCGGCTGGTTCGTGCATGACGACGTTGCCAAAGTGGAATGCAGGTTAGCTGAAGAACAAACTGCAGGCATCCGGGTCGGCAGCGAGGTTCGAATCCGACTTGAACAGCGCCCGGACAAGTGTTGGATTGGTAATGTGGTCGAGATCGCGAAAATGAGTCAATCGAGCGAATCCGTTCCATCCGTCAAAACCAGTGCAGAGTCGATTGACGCGATGGCTTACCAAGTGCGCATCGAGTTTGTCGATCACTTGAGTTCGTCCGAATACATTCATGGCAACGCAGAAGTAGTCTTATTGAGACCTAGCCAGTCGTTGCTGAAGATCGCAACGGACCAATGGTTGCGACATGCTAGAATGAGGTAGGTATTCCTCAGCCCCTCGGGGCAACGCATGCCGAGCCAAAATTCTGGGCTAAACAGCGATTGGAGCAAATGATTACAATTGCTTCTCAAAACTTGAGTTACATATCAGCAATTCAGCAATTTGCAACCCTATGCCTCGAATCCAAGCGTTAACTACCTGAATGCCATCGCCGTTTTTAAGCTCCCTTTTTCGATACGTACCAGCCATTGATTCGTTGCGTACCTATTCGGTCGGACATTTCAAAAGGGATATGTTCGCAGGCTTGACCGTTGCCGCTGTCGCCGTGCCTCAAGCCATGGCATATGCAAGTATCTTTCATATGCCTGTTGAAATGGGACTCTACACGGCCATTATCATGACGGCGGTCGGGGCTTTGCTGGATTCGTCCAAGCAACTCATCAACGGCCCAACAAATGCCATTTCCATCGCTATGCTGAGCGCCCTTGCCATCGTTCCGGAAGCACAACGTGTTTCAGCAGCTATCATGATGGCGTTTCTCATCGGGCTCATTCAAACAGCGATCGCCCTGCTGCGATTCGGTGACCTATCTCGTTTCATATCGCACGCAGTCATCGTTGGTTTCACGCTCGGAGCCTCCGTGTTGTTATTGATGGATCAATTGAAGAATTGTTTTGGTCTCCAAGCTCAAGGGTCGGAACACGATCATTTTCTGGTTCGGTTTTGGAGCACAATGACCGGGGGTGGCGTAATCCATTGGCCGACCGCGGGAATCGCTTTTCTCACCATCTCCGCCGCGCTCTTGTTTCGATTCCTTAACACTCGGTACAAAGCCGGATTACCTGAACTGTTGCTCGCAATCGCCCTATCGGCTACGGTATTAGCCGTAATCGACCCCGATAAGAATTCCGGAGTCAAGCTCCAACTTGCAGTACCTCGTCAATTGCCCTCGTTTCAATTGCCCGAAATCGATTGGGGTTTGGCTCGCAACCTATCGAGCAGCGCCGCAGCGATCGCCTTTTTAGGATTGCTCGAAGCGATGGCGATGTCAAAATCGATTGCGACAAAAACAGGCCAAAAGTTGGACATGAATCAGCAGTGCCTGAGCGAAGGGCTGGCCAACATTGCGGGCAGTTTCTTTCGCTGTTTTCCTGGCTCAGGATCGTTGACACGTTCCTACATCAATCACACTTCCGGGGCGGCCACCCAATGGTCCGGTGTCATCAGTGCGCTCGGAGTAGCTGCCACCATTTTGGTGTTCGCCCCGTTCGCCCAGTACATACCAAAAGCTGCGTTGGCTGCTGTGCTGATTCTAACCGCGTCCCGCATGAACGATTTCAAAACACTCCGCTATTACTTCAACGCGACCAAATTCGATCGCTGGATTATGATTGCGACTGCACTTTCGGCCATCTTAGTTTCGATCGAATTTTGCATCTTGATCGGTGTCTTTCTGTCGTTTGCGTTCTATGTGCCTCGTGCCGCCAAGATCAAAATGAACGAACTAACCGTCACAAGCGATCGAGTCATCCGCGAGATCGTGTCGACCGATGTTCGCTGTTCATTTCTGCGAGTGCTCAACATCGAAGGTGAGATGTTCTTTGGCTGTGCACCAGAGCTTGAACGCCAATTGGACTCGATTGTCGAAGAGTCCTCGGACACTCTTAAGGTGGTCATCCTGCGTCTCAAACGAGCCAACAATCCGGATGCGGTTTGCATGGATGTTTTGGAACGATTCGTTTTGAAAATGCAGGAGAAAAAGATTGTCGTAATGCTGTCGGGAATACGCGCCGAAATGGCGCAAACATTTGCGAATGTCGGCATCGATCGAATCGTCGGGCCTGAAAATATCTTCCGCGAAGAATCCGAGATATGGGCGAGCACGGTAACGTCCATGAAGAAAGCCTATGCTCTTCTGGGTAGAAATCGTTGCGAACACTGTCCAAATCAATCGATCGCAAAAGAAGAGCGTGGCGATTGGTCCTACATGATTTAAAGTTGGGTTTTGCAAACCATGAACCGATCCAAAACAGGCGTCTCAACCAAGTCACTCACGTTATCCCGTCGCAAGTTTGCGGGCCGAATTACGGTCGGCGTTGCTCTGTTGTATGTAGGAGTTTTAGGCATTTTGATGTTCCTCGAACGGTATCTTGTCTTTCCCGCACCGCCAGTGAGTTACGGCAACTGGAACTCAGCATCCTTTGGTGCCAAGGAGCATTTCATTGAGGGGCACGACAAAACGCGAATTCACGTATGGGCATTTGAGAATCCCGACGCAAAAACAACATTGATCTTCAGCCACGGAAACGGCGAATCGTTGGGCATGTTGGGTGATGAGCTTGTCGCGATCCGAGATCAATGGAATGTCAATGTGGTTGCATTCGACTACCGCGGTTATGGCAAGACGGGCGGAATTCCCAACGAACGCGATGTCCTTTCGGATGCAGTTTCCGTGGGGAAGTGGGTCCAGGATGGGAACGCATTTCGTGGCCAAAAACTCATCGCGATGGGGCGTTCTCTCGGAGGGGCACCTGCCGTTGAAATCGCAACTGAGTTTCACGCAGACGGACTCATCCTTGATCGGACATTCTCCTCGATCGTCGACGTAGCAGCCAGTCGATACTTCTTTCTCCCTGTCCGCTGGGTAATGCAGACTCAGTTCAGATCGATTGACAAAATCCAGTCGTACACCGGTGAACTCCTGCAGTTGCATGGGGATGTGGACGAAGTCGTTCCGTATCGTTTCGGCAAGAAGCTATTTGATGCTTGCCCGACACAAACCAAAAAATTGCTTACCGTCCAAAGTCTCTATCACAATAGCCCATGGCCACCTGAGTTTTGGGACGCTGGCAAAAAATTTATCAAGGCGATTGAAGACAAATGAATCGATCGAGGTCAAATGCTTCGCCAAGACTGGAACCGATCGATTTCGAATGGGATGACGGGACCGAGATGCCGCCTGAAACAGAAAGGATCTTACTCGATGCCGATTCGGTTCTACAAGCGTATTGGGATCAATGGAACCAACGCCCGATTGAACAGTACGTGGCATGCGATTTTCGCGACGTCTGGCGTGCGTTGTCGAAATTAACTTCGAGCCAAATGGCGATTGGCAATACTTTTTGTGAATGGGGTTGCGGATTTGGAATTGTCACTGGGTTAGCGTCGCAACTCGGCTGGGAAGCGGTAGGTATCGAAGCCGAGTCGTTTCTCGTCGATAGGGCCAAGCAATTCCTTACGAGAAACCATCTGGCTGGCGAAATTCTGCACGGTAATTTTTTGCCAAGAGGAAGCGAACGATTAGCTCGTTCGCGATCCAACCACGCCTCGTTGTTTCATCAAGTGGAAAGTGCGTATGAACAGCATGATCTGGAGTTGAGCGACTATGCGTTGGTGTTTGCGTATCCTTGGCCGGGCGAGCATCTTTTTCAGCAAGAAGTTTTTAGAAATTACGCAGGCGACGGAGCGCTGCTGCTGATGTTTTTAGGTCCATATGAAATCGAACTCTACCGGAAAGTGGGCTGAGTTGTCCGCCCCATCGATCCTTACGCCAGAATCCCTTGCACGACGTTGCCGCTAACGTCGGTCAGGCGTCTGCGGATACCGTTGTGATAATAAGTGAGGCGTTCGTGGTCGACGCCAAGCAAATGCAGAACCGTCGCATGGAAATCGTGCCAATGCACTGGGTTTTCGACCGCCCTCATGCCAATCTCGTCGGTTTCTCCAAACGCGAAACCATGCTTGAGCCCAGCTCCAGCCATCCAAACCGAAAAACCAAATTGATTGTGGTCGCGGCCTTTGCCTACCACGTCAGACGCCGACTGCGCAAACGGAGTTCGGCCAAATTCGCTTGTAAACAAAACCAGCGTATCATCAAGCATGCCGCGTTGCCGAAGATCTTGAAGTAATCCGGCGATTGGTCGATCGATTCGTTTTGCTTCTTGACTGTGGTTCTGAACCATATCTTCGTGGCCATCCCAATTGATGCGCGGCGAACCAAAGGCCCCGCCCGAAAACAGCTGAATGAACCGAACCCCCGACTCCAACATCCGACGGGACAATAGACACGCCCGACCGAAATCGGCCGTCGCTGCTTCATCGATACCGTACAACTTATGCGTTTCGGCCGATTCTTGTGCGAGGTTGGTTACCTCGGGGACGACGCGTTGCATACGAGCTGCCAGTTCATAACTGCGCATTCGGGCAGCCAAATCATCATCGCCTCGTGATTGACGGTGACGTTCATTGAGCGTCGCCAGCAACTGCCTCGTGTCCGATTCGCGTGCCAAGGTCGGGGCCGGCGTTGGGAACAAGTCGTCGATCGGTGTGCCTTGGCTACGAATGATCACCCCTTGATGTTGTGCTGGCAAGAATCCATTGGTCCAATTGATCGAACCTCCTGCCGGAACGCCGCGCGGATCTGGAATGACGACAAACGCTGGCAAGTCTTGCGACTCGCTGCCCAATCCATACGACGCCCATGAGCCGAAGACGGGAAAGCCATTTAACCGAAAGCCGGTGTTCTCCTGAAACGTTGCCGGTGTGTGATTGGATGTTTCCGCGTACATCGATCGAATCACGGTAAGCTCATCTGCTACCATCGCCAAATTTGGGAATAGGTCGGATATCCAAAGCCCGCTCGCACCTCGTTGTCTAAATTCCCAATCGTTTTTACGCAAAAGACCAACTTGACCAAAGAAAACATCCGGTCGATCGCCGCTCAACGATTTGCCGTGGTACTTTTCGAGTTCGGGTTTGTAGTCGAACGAATCGATTTGGCTCACGCCACCGCATGCCACAATATGAATGACTCGTTTTGCCTTGGCGGCATGATGAAGTGACTGCTGCGCCCCATCCGTTGGCCGAGGTTCGGCTCTAACGATTCCGTCGTTCATGAGCAATGACAACAATGCGGTACTGCCAATCCCTCGACTTGCCCATTCGAATACTTCTCTGCGGTTCAACATCATTCTTTAGTCCACATATAGAAGTTCATTGCTATTGAGGAGAACGCGACATACTGCCGCGAGTCCATGTTTGTCTGCAAATTCAACGCACGCGTTTAGTTCCGTTGCGTCAGGTTTTCGGAAGTATGCTTGCTCAAACAAGCAAACGACCTGCGACGGCAGAGTCTCACCAGCGGACAACTTCGCTCGCTTCGCCCACGCCTCCGAGAGCCGAATGACGAGCGCGTTGTTCATCAACGAAAGAGACTGCAAAGGCGTTGTCGTTGACGCTCGAAGGGGTGATTTGGTTGACGGATCAGGACAATCGAAAACGTCCAAGAGATTGCTTCGCGCAGATCGAACCACAGTGCGGTAAAGCGTTCGACGTTGAAAGCTCTCACCGATCGGCTGACGCATGGAATAGAAATGCGAATTGTTGATCGACAAAGCAAAATCGTAGTAACCAGGTCCATCTAACGAAGGTTCGAGTTGGCCGGCAAGGTCTAGCATCGTGTCTCGCAACGATTCCGCATCCAACCTAGATGGCGACTTGCGCCATAACAGTCTGTTCCCCGCGTCCTTTTCCATGTTTAACGGAACGATTTGTGAGGATTGTTGGTATGTCTTTGACGACAGGATGCGTCGATGCAAATGCTTGAGTCTCCAGCCATGCTCAATCAAATCGTTTGCAAGCCAATCCAGCAACTCGGGGTGCGATGGACGCCCTCCGTTAAACCCAAAATCGTTGGGCGTCTCGACGATGCCTACGCCAAAATGGTACTGCCAAACGCGGTTGACGATCACTCTCGCGAACAGAGGATTGCGTCGTTCGGTAATCCATTCCGCCAGTTTTAATCGTCGTTGTCCATCGCTCGCCGTGTCGTCCAAAAGGAAGTCAGCGGAGACGCCCTTCACTGAGGAAACTCCACCTGGCAGGACGGCGTCCAGCGGCGAACCCGGGTTCCCTCTTGCCAATAGAAAAGTCTTGCTGGGCTCTTTCGACGCGATCGCATAGACGCGAGAGTCCGAAACGCGTTGGAGCTGCTCACGGATTTGATTCAACTCGAAACGGTAATCCGCCAACAACTCCTTGGCAGGTAGATCGAGGGCGGCCATGAGCTCGCTGTTGCTTACGAAGGTCGTTTGTATGTTTGCGGATGCACGCACCTCCGCGTCGGAAAGGGCACGGTCGTACAATTGCGCACGCTCCAGTGCACCGGTTAGCATTCGGCCGTCGCCAGCAGGTGAATGCCGCAAGCCGAACAAAATATGCGCCGTATTCGCCGGGAATTCGATAAGATTCGATTTGCGAATTGGAACGCCGTAAGGCAGACCGTTTCGATACGCGCGAATGGTTCCATCTGGTTCGTACACGATTGCAAAATGAACGAGTTCGCTTGTCGTCGATTCGATCTCTTCGGCTTGAAAGGGCTGAGTACGCGTAAAGCCATCGCTACCAGCCATCCATTGATTGGAACTCACTTCGCCGTACACGATGGCATCAAAGACACTCCCCGTGCGCGATTCAACGCTGATTGCGGCCCCGCCGCGTTGCGTTGCGTTGGCTAGTTGAACCCAGACTTCGAGCGTCTTTTCCTTAAGTGTTCGATTAAGATTTTTGGACGATGCATATCCGCCGTCTTTCAAAATCAGACGACCATCTTGTAAAACGGCATTCGAACGCAGTTCGATATCCAATCCTCCGATCGCATCGCGAAGATCGTCAAACTCCCAACGCGAAATCGGAACAGGGGCTTCCTCTGTGATTTTCGCAACGGCTCGCTCGGCGAGAATGCGATCTTTCACCGGTTGTTCGAGCTCGGCGATACTTCTTTTCAGTTCAATCTGTCTCGCCTCCAATCTCTCGGTAATGGGACGCGCACTGTTCACCAGCAACTCAGTCTTGAGCTTGGGTTCACCGTGGTGTGCACCCGCTAAGGCAGCGCACATTTGGTAGTAATCGCGTTGAGGGATCGGATCGAATTTATGATCATGACAACGGCTACAGTTGACGGTCAGTCCTAAAAAAGTCTGGCTAACGAGACTGACCACATCCTCGAGTTCGTCTTGTCGGACCACTTCTCGCATCGCCTTGCTTTGTTGTGTCTGCCCAACTTGATCGTAGGATCCGGCGACCAGCATACCAGTTGCTATTATTCCATCCGCCGAATCAGGTAAGAGTGCATCGCCCGCTAACTGCATTCGGCAAAACTCATCGTAAGGCATATCTTGATTGAATGCCTTGACAACCCAATCTCGGTATCGCCATGAATTAGTGCGGAGTTGGTCTCGTTCGAAGCCATGGCTTTCGCCGAATCGAATGGTATCAAGCCAATGTCTAGCCCAACGTTGGCCATACGCAGGGCTGTCGAGCAAGCGATCGATCCAGTGCTCGAGGGCCTTTGGGTTTTTTGACTCGATGAGTCCCTGAACATCTGCCTGAGCCGGAGGCAGGCCTGTCAAGTCGAATGCAATTCTGCGAGCGAGGGTTCGGCGGTCTGCTGCTGGCGAAGGTGTCATGCCACTTGCATTTAGCCTAGCCAGAACGAAGCCATCTATCGGATTTGGATCGAGTTCGGTAATGCTAGGTGGTGAGATTGAGTGAATAGGCTGCAACGACCACCAGTCATAGCCGGCCCTTGTCTCGCTGGTAAATTCTGCAGCATCCAACTTTCCCCCGAGCCATTGGGCGTTATTCGAGATCCAACTTCGTATCGTTTCGCGTTCACTTTCTTTGAGGGGTTGCTTGGGGGGCATTTCGTCCGAAGCGATGCGTTTCCACATCAAGCTCTCGCTTTCTTTTCCCGGCACCAGGACAACGCCGCTATCGCCGCCTAACATCATCGACTCGCGTGTCGACAAGTCGAGTCCACCCTTTTTTTCGAGTGCATTATGGCATTCGATGCAGCGCACACTGAGGATGAATTGGATGCTATCAGGCTTAGGTTCCTGGAATTCACCCGTTGCGTTGGTTGAGCTCAAGTTCGAAATCAGCCCAACTAAAATTAGCGACAAAAAGAAGCAGGAACCTAAGTTTGACCTGCGAAACTGCAATGCGGTGGAGTGTCGACTCATAATCGGCTACATCGTCGTTTTCAGGTTAGGAAGTTACTGCGAATTGGAAGTAGGATAGGCTGCCAGCCTGTCCTGGAATAGACAGGCTGGCAGCCTGTCCTACGGAATTTTTTTGCGAAGCCCCTTATTCTAACTTTAGTTCATCGTATTTGCCAGGATACGGTCGATCCCGAACCCATCTCTAGCAAAGGTCAAACTCAGGTTTTCGGGTTAAGTGACCTCGAAGAGATTGAGACATTTTAGGACTCTGGCAACGCGAACTAGGCTTTTCAATGATAAGATCGGTGTGGCTCAAAATGGTTTCCCCACTATTCCCGATTTACCAGATATCAAACGGCTGCTCCTCATGCCAATTCAATGGTTTCCAGGCCACATGCACAAGGCTCAGCTGGAAATACGCACTGCAATGCCCAAAACGGACGTTGTCATCGAGGTACTGGACGCCCGAATTCCCTTTTCAAGCCAAAACCCACTGTTGGCGGAGATAAGAGGCAACAAGCCATGTCTCAAAGTCCTTGCGAAAAGTGATCTTGCAGACGAGGCAATGACTTTGGCTTGGCAGGAATATCTGGAACGGTCACCGGGAGTTCGCGCCAGGATCATTACCTCGCAAGACATTTCCACCATTCGATCGTTGAAATACGCTGCTGCGCGATTGGTGCCTCATCGCGAAGGAAGGACAGTCAACGCAATGATCTTTGGCATTCCAAACGTCGGCAAATCGACACTGATCAATATCTTGGCAGGTCGGAAGATCGCCAAAACCGGCAACACACCTGCCGTCACCAAACAACAGCAAAAGATCGATATTGGAGATGGCGTCACGCTCTGTGATACACCCGGAATGTTGTGGCATAACGTTGAGAACGTCAATAGTGGATACAGGCTAGCATTGATCGGTTCCATCCAAGAGACGGCGATGGACTATGCCGATGTCGCGTTCTTTGGTGCTCGCTACATGACGTCGCAATATCCCGATCGACTGAGGGAACGTTACGAATTCGAATCGTTACCCGCCACCGAAATGGAGTTGATCGAAGCGATCGGGCGAAAGCGAGGATGTATCGGGAAAAATCAGGTCATCGACATCGATCGAGCATCGCGGATTCTTGTTATGGATCTCCGAACGGGAGTGCTTGGCCGACTGACATTGGAAACACCATTGATGATGGAGCATGAGATCAAGAGCACCGCGATTGCAATCCAGGAGAAGGCTGAACGCTCGAAAGAGAAAGCTGAAAAACAGTTAAAGCGATTTCGAGACAAACAGCGAGCCGAAAAGAAGTCACGGGAGATGCGACAACGCTGAGAGGGCAACGGGAGTTTTGTTGGGTTCACCTGCGATTTCGGAAACGTATCTTGGAACAGCATAGCCTGGCAAGCGTTTCGCAAGCTCCTCCACCAAGGACAGGCCAAAGATTGGATCGGATTCGAAATGGGAAGCACCGTCAACGCGATCCAATTGATGCAGGTAGTATGGCATCACCCCAATATCCACCAGTTGTTCGCAAAGTTCTTGTAATGTTTTCATGTCATCGTTTACGTCGCGAAGCAGCACAGACTGATTCAGAATCGTAGTGCCTGTCGCCTTGAGTCGATTGATCGCTTCGACGACAGACGAATCGATTTCTTGCGCATGATTGATGTGCAAGACAACCCACTTTGCAAGTCGAGAGCGCTCCAGCCAAGCGCAGAGATGCGTATCGACGCGTTGTGGAATCACCACAGGTACGCGAGTATGGATACGGAGGCGAGTCAAATGAGGAATGTCACCCAGCAATTCGACCAATTGCGACAGTTGCGGGTCCGCTACGGTGAGTGGGTCGCCACCGGATAATATGACTTCGTGAATCGAGGAATCGCTGCGAATGTACTCCAGTGCGGGCAACCAATGCTCGATGCTTTTTGGAGCTGTGCTGTACGGATAGTGTCTTCGGAAACAATAGCGACAATGGACAGCGCAAGCCCCAGAAACAATTAGCAACACGCGACCAATGTATTTATGAAGCAGTCCTGGTGCCATTTCAACGACGCTATCGCCCACCGGATCTGAAATGAAATCCGGGGAAACGATGTTTTCGCCAGAGCGAGGAATGACCTGTAGCAGCAATGGATCGAGAGGATCGCCGTGCTTCATTCTCGCTAAGAATTCAAGCGGAACAAAGACAGGAAATTGTCGTTCGCCGCTCGTGGAAACGGGTAATTCGTTCGGATCGATCCCAAGTGCTTGGCAAAGCCGGAGCGAATCGCGAATCGCGAATTTCATTGCTCTCTGCCACGTAACCCTTTCCAGGCTCCCGATCATACGTCCTGAACCGCTTCTTTCGGACGATGCTTGGATCGAAGCTCATTGTAAATCAGCAGGATCGTTGCCGGTATGAACGGCAGGAAATAGTAGATGATTCGGAACAAGACGACAGCGGCTAGAACGTCCCCTAAAGATTCCTCTGGGAAAAACGAAACCAAGACCCCTTCGAGCACACCGAAGCCGCCGGGTACGTGCGTCAGTACCGTAATGATTTGGCCCGTTAAGTAAGCAATAAGTACGGTCGAGAAATTGATGTCAGCCGATTGGCTGCTTGGTAGCAACCAAAATAGTACTTGCGACGCTAACAAAAAATCGCCTGCCGAAACGACCAACTGCATGGTCGACAAACTGAACGGCGGGAGCGTCACTTCAAAATCTCGAACGCGAATGGGCTTTCGGAAAATAGTGCAAGCGGCAAGATAAAGACCAATACAGCCTAGGAACAGAAGTCCCCACACATGGTGATCGAAAATAAGCTTTTCGCTGACCTCCTCGGGTAGCTTGATAGGGAGTGCAATGAACGCCACTCCCGCCAGCAAAAACAGACCAAGCCAAAACGTGGTTGCTAGAATCGACACGAAAGCGACGATTTCGAGGAACGAGAACCCCCAGCTTGAATAGAGCCGATACCGAACGGCGTTTCCGCCTAGCAGCCACCCAAGGACGTTTCCGTAGGAGTACCCAACGATGGCTCCGGTCATGATTTTTGTCATGGGAAGCTTTTTCTTCAAATGCCGAACCGCAATCCAATCGTAGCCGGTCAAAATCAAATAGTTCAAAGCCGTCAACCCACACGCAATCCCGATTTGCCAATAGGGCACGTTTGAAATGCCTTCTTGAACCACCGCCCAGGTCACGTTGGCTTTGACAAGTTTGTTCTTTACGACCCAAAAAGCCACGCACATGATTGCAACGATGGCCGTTATTTTCGCGGACTCGCCCAGTCGCCCGATGGCTCGCGATCCTTGCAAAGACTGAGATTTATCCACGACGGGCGGCAGGACGAGATTGGTTGATTTGGGATCGGAGGGAGAGTTTTCGTTCAAGTATGCGACCTGCGTAAGTGTGTCATCGACCCTGAGAAATCTCAGGAACCGAGAGTGCGAGTGGAGTGTAATTATAGGGAATTACCGGCGGTAAGCTACGCAATTTAGGGTTACTTTGGTATCTCTCAGTGAAAACAACGGTTCTAACGGTTTTTCTTGCCGATACGAATAGGACGCCGCTCAGCGAGGCCTATCTCATGTCATGCCAGGGGAAAGACGACCAATGAAGTACATTTGTGGTGCACTATCGATCGGACTTGGGTTTAGCTTGTTTTCGTCCTTCGGATACAGTCAGTCTGCGACTCAAATCGTCGTTCCGGGAACGGGAGTTCAATTAACTCAAGTTGGTGATGACTTTGAGGATGAAGGTTGGGAGTTTATACCTAATAACCCCAAGAGTTCCGAAGATATCGACGAAAAGCAACGCATGCCGATGGGGAAATCGACGAACGGTCGTTGGTACGAGGGAGCGAAACGCGGCCATCCAGATGTCGTCAAACGCGTGCCAACTCCTCCAGGTGGACTTCCTGATAGCGAAGGTTCATTGCTTCTGAAATCACTGCAAACGGGGATTCCTAAGTCACCAAGCTTCAAGATGCATCAGGACGATTTCATTTGCAACGTTCAATACCGACTTGGAGGTACGGTTCGTGTTGATCAATCACCCAATATGACCACGCGCGTCTATTTGCCGCCTCTGGAAAAATGGGAAAATCGCAATGGGCCGCATTTTGCGTTCCGAGCTGCGGTTGAGACGACGATTCAAGAAACGAAAACCAAGTTTTTGTTCTCCAGCAAAGAGGAGAAGGACGAGATCTATTGGCCCGGCTTGTTCATCTTGCGTGGAACCCGGAATGAAAACGGCAAAACGGTTCCTTACGCCTACATCCGAGTTCGAGCGGACAAGCGAGGCGGAGATTTTATGGGCCCGGAAATCAACCAAACGGGCTGGTGGACGCTCGGCCTTTCCTTCACCCCCGATGGACTTACTCACTACTTCGCCAAGCCAGGTGTCGACGAGCTAACCAGGGAAGACTATATCGCGACTGCGATGCCTTACGGCTACCGATGTGAAGAAGTGCGATCCTTCTTCTACAATGTTGTGAACGGAGACAATGGACGAGACTGGTCAACGGACTGGATCATCGACGATCCGAAATTCTACGTGACCAATCCATCGCGTTTTGCCAGTCGAAAATAGTCAGGCTGCCGGTTCTGAGGCCGTCGACTCTGAAGCTGGCGGGCTTGGGTCAGGACTTGGGGATGACTTTCGAGATGCTTTACGCCTGGTCTGCCGGACGACTTCGAGCGCAATGCAATAGTCCAGGTTTGGCCGAAAAACCGTTAGCAATGCCAGCGGTATGAACCACGCCATGTACAATCCGCCGCCAAAACCGTGCCAAAACTGGGTCCCAGCCATGATAGCCGCCGAGCAACTCAAAAGGGTTGCCAAGTTTTTTTGGGGTGGCCAAAAGACAAACGAAAGGCTCAGCAAAACGAACGCGACAATGATCGGAATCCGCATGACAGGATACCAACCTAAACCCCAGATTCCGTCCATACCGGTCATTGCAACTTGCTTGAGTCCAAACATGTACCGCAAGTCCTGAAGCACATTACTCGGATGCAGCAAGATCATGGCAAGCACGAGCGCGGTGATCGAGACGGTAAATCCACCTACGAATCGCCGTATACCACGTTGCCAATAGAAACTGCACCAAAGCGGCAGCAGTGAAAACGGATAATAGACGACACCAGCCGCACACCCTAGGAAAAGTCCGGCAACAAACGGCTGACGATACATGAGCAACGCCAAAAGCAATAGTGCGCTTGGAACCACATGATCCACGCTACCGGTCATGTGCGCCGTATACGGCAAAAGAAGATAAAACGTAGCGGCACCGACCCCTGTTTTCAAGTTCCCGAAGTGCCAATACCCAATCGCGAGAATGCAGAATACCAACGTTAAATTGGCTCCAATCGCCAGTATTCTCGCGAGAGTGAGCTTGTAGTCCGAACGCCCTTTTGTCAGCTCATTCGCATCATTCAGTTGAGGCGTGGTCGCAATTTGGGGCAAGGCGCTAAGCAAAACGTAACCTGGCCCCATCTCAGGACTGCTCAGACGTTGTTCGACAGGACTGCTCGTGGCGACGTTGATCATCAGGTAAAGCAGCAAAGAAGTCCCCAGAAAAAGCATTCCGCCGCTACTCAAATTCGGGTCCAGCAACGGACGGCGAACAATCGTCGTATCGAGTAACATCCGGATCACGAGCAATCCGGCACAAACAATAAGCCAAAGAAATCCCCAATAAAGAAGCCTCTCGGGCGTCCAAGTTCCTTGCGAACCATTCGACTTTGGCAGCGGAACTGGGGATGCGGATGCGTCGCTTTCGGTTTGCCTACCCACCCCAACCATGGCTGGGATGCCTTCGTGTTCCGAATTGCGAAAGGCTTTTTGTCGCCCTTCGTAAACCATCATCATTCCAGGGGTGAACGCCAAAACCAAGAAGATATCGAGATTCCGAAGGGACCAAAACCGATGGAACATCAAAAACAGACCCACCACCAGTAATGTTGAGAGAAACACCCATGTGGGTGGCTCAAGCCTAACGTAATGGAAGAGAAACTGGCTCATAATGCTTGGCCGCGATGGCTCAGCGGTGTAAACGAGACGTCCTGTCGAAAACGAGAAAACTAATGTTTTTTTGGAAAAAGTACAAGGCGGTATACGGCAATCCCGGGTACGCTACAATTTCACAAACGAAGTTCCCCGAACGATCGAGCAGCCATGAAAGCTTTGGTAAAATCCCGACGAGATGTGGGTCTCGAGCTACAAGATGTCCCTTTTCCGACCATCGGCATCAATGACTGCCTGATTCGCATCGACAAAACCGGGATCTGCGGCACCGATTTGCACATCTATAACTGGGATGCTTGGGCTCAGAAAACGATTCCGGTTCCAATGGTTGTCGGGCATGAGTTCGTCGGCGAAATTGTGGAAGTGGGATCGAATGTAACCGATTTTTTCCCTGGAGAGATTGTTTCGGGAGAAGGACACGTCGTTTGTGGTCGCTGCCGCAACTGCTTGGCGGGTCGACGTCATCTTTGCAAGGATACTCAAGGAGTCGGAGTCAACCGAACCGGGGCGTTTGCCGAGTACATCGCTCTGCCGATGACCAACGTATGGCATCACGACTCGTCTATCGACAAAGATATCGCTTCTATCTTCGATCCATTGGGAAATGCCGTTCACACGGCTCTCAGCTTTGATTGCCTTGGCGAAGACGTTTTCATTACAGGGGCTGGCCCAATCGGTCTGATGGCCACTGCAGTCGTTCGGCATGCTGGCGCACGCCACATCGTGGTTTCCGATTTGAATCCCTTTCGATTAGAACTTGCACAGCGCATGGGAGCAACGATTGCGGTCAACCCTCGCGAACGTTCCATGGCCGACGTTCAGTCGGAGCTTCACATGCGTGAGGGCTTCGATGTTGGACTCGAAATGTCGGGTTCACCGGCGGCGCTACGCTCCATGCTTGAGAACATGTGCCACGGCGGTAAGATTGCGATGCTGGGAATTCCGTCGGAACCAATCGCCATCGATTGGAACCTTGTTGTATTCAACATGCTTACCATTCGTGGCATCTATGGACGCGAAATGTATGAGACTTGGTACAAGATGACAGTCCTCCTAGAGAGCGGGCTCGACATCTCGCCGGTCATCACACATCGTTTTCACTTCACGGAATTTGAAAAAGGCTTCAGCGCCATGCAAAGCGGACTATCTGGAAAAGTGATTTTGGATTGGTCCAAATAAACAACATTTTTCACTCGTACTCGAAGATCGCAAGTCCTGCTCGTCAAAAAATCGGGAACCACGAAAGGCACAAAAAACACGAAAAGAGAGTGGACGATTTGACGAGCTTGATTTCTAGAATTTACGTTCGTGTCTTTCGTTTTTTCGTGGTCCACGCTGGAACAACGTACAATCCACGATCCATCACCCTTTCCGGCGTCTTGAGCTAAAAGGACCGTTAACCAAAAATTGCAATGACTGACCGACAGCTTCTCGTTACAGCAGCCTTACCCTACGCCAATGGACATATTCACATTGGTCATTTGGTCGAATACATCCAAACCGATATTTGGGTTCGATTCCAAAAACTTCGAGGCCGCAAGTGTGTCTTCGTATGTGCTGACGACACACACGGCACGGCCATCATGATTCGTGCCCGTCAGGAGGGACGACCGGAGACCGAACTGATCGCCGATATGCAAGCCGCCCACGAGCGAGACTTTGCCGGTTTCGACATCGCGTTCGATCACTATGGCAGCACCAACTCGGTCGAGAACTTTGAGCTATGTAAGGATATTTGGAAGTCGCTTCGCAAAGCCGATTTGATCGCCGAACGGGATGTCGAACAGTTGTTCGATCCGGTCGCAGGGACTTTTTTGGCCGATCGGTTTGTGAAAGGGTCGTGCCCTCTCTGCAAAGCGCCCGACCAATACGGAGACAATTGCAGCAAATGCGGCGAAACCTATTCCCCAACCGATCTTATCGATCCCATCAGCACTCTTAGTGGTGCGAAACCGATCACCAAGTCAGCCAGCCATCTGTTTGTTGAACTGGAAAAGATGCATCCCTTTTTGGATGAGTGGACGCAGGGCGGCAAACACTTGCAGCCCGAAGTGGCGAACTATCTTAAGGGCCATTTTCTCGGAAACCCATTGCGAGACTGGGACGTCTCTCGTCCGAATCCGTATTTTGGGTTCGCCATCCCGGATAGTCCCGATAACTACTGGTACGTTTGGTTCGATGCCCCGATCGGTTACATCGCATCGACATGGCAATGGTGCAAACGCAACAACGAGTCGCTGGCGGATTGGTGGCAAAGCGAGCGAACCGAAATCCATCACTTCATCGGCAAGGACATCACTTACTTTCATACGTTGTTCTGGCCAGGCGTTTTGAAATCCGCTGGTTATTCGCTTCCTGAGTTTGTGCATATCCACGGTTTCCTCACAGTGGATGGCGAGAAGATGTCCAAAAGCAAAGGTACGCAAGTTCAAGCGAGCACGTACCTCAAACATCTTGATCCAGCCTTTCTTCGCTATTTTTATGCCTCGAAGCTTGGGCCGAAACTAGACGACATCGACCTGAACGTCACGGAGTTTATTAACAAAGTCAACTCGGACTTAGTCGGCAAAGTTGTCAACTTAGCAAGTCGTTCGGCCCGCTTCGTTGAATCCGTGGGTTTGTCGGTTGAGTACCCACACGATGGTGGACTTTTCGCAGCCGCAGCCGCTGCCGGTGAACGCATTGCATCCGCATACGAACAACTCGACTACGCCCGCGCGACACGCCTCATCATGGAATTAGCCGATCAGGCGAACGGCTACGTGGAAAACACAGCACCCTGGACTCTCAAAAAAGATCCAACCCAACATCATCGGTTGCAAGAAGTTTGCACGATCGTACTGAACCTATTCAGACAGATCTGTATTTACCTAACGCCCGTTTTGCCAAAGCTTGCACAACAGTGCGGCGATCTGCTCAACGTTAAGATCCAACATTGGAACGATAGCCAAACTCCGCTGGTTGGAACCAACATATCCAAATTCGAACATCTCTTACAACGTATTGCTCCCGAGAAAGTCCAAGCCATGATCGACGAAAGCAAAGAAGCAGCTCCAGCAACGACTCCAGCAGCTCCAGCAACGACTTCAGAAACCCCAGCCTCGACCGGTTTCAACGATTCCGGAGATGCTTTGCTGGCGGAGCCCATGGCACCGACTTGCACCATTGATGACTTCACCAAAGTGGATTTGCGAGTTGCACGTATTATCAAGGCCGAAGAAGTGCCAGAAGCAAAGAAGCTGGTCAAGCTGACCGTAAGCCTGGGTGGGGACAACACACGCACCTTATTTGCAGGCATCAAGGCCGCTTACACCCTGGAGCAGCTACAAGGACGATTGGTGGTGATTGTTGCGAACTTGCAACCAAGGCAAATGAAGTTCGGGCTCAGCGAAGGGATGGTAACGGCAGCCGGGCCGGGCGGTACCGAAGTGTTTTTGCTCGGAATCGATTCGGGAGCGGTGCCTGGCCAACGCGTGCATTAAAGATCCGTTCGTGCTAGCGAGAGGGACAAATACCACTGGCATAAAGCCAGAAGGCATGAATAGAAAATGCCCCTGGGTTTATCCCAGGGGATCGTTACCTTCGTGCTAGGCTCTGTTAGCCGCAGGCGTACGTTAATGGCATTAAGCGTCCAGGATAGTCCAGGATAATTTATGAATCGACGAGATTTTTGCATTTGCTCCCTTGGGGCCGTTTCGCTCAACGCTCTCATGCAATTGAACCCGGGCTTTGCCACGGCATCGGTTACGCATTCTTCAGGTAGCCTCCAGCCGATTCGCGCGATAACTCGCGGGCCGCGTTTTCATTGGCGAGGCTATTACGACAAGAACTTGTTCGACCCCTCGGATCGCTACGTTCTAGCAAACGAAATCGACTTCGAAGGTCGCACGCCCAATGCAGACGATGTGTTGCGGGTCGGCATGATCGACTTGCAAAACAACGACGCATGGACCGAGTTGGGAACCACGACGGCTTGGAATTGGCAACAAGGCTGCATGTTGCAATGGTTACCAGGGGACAAACCCTCGGTTCTTTGGAACGATCGGCAGGATGGCAATTTCGTCTCGAAGATACTCAATGTTGCGGATCGTGCGGTTAGAACTTTACCGATGCCGATCTATTGCGTTTCGCCTGATGGCCTGTGGGGGCTAAGCGTCGATTTTCGCAGACTCAATGATTGCCGACCTGGATACGGCTACGCTGGGATCGCCGATCCATATGCAGACCGTAGTGCTCCAGACGAGACAGGCATCTGGCGGGTCGATCTTCAAACGGGTGCATCCCGATTGTTGCTGAGCTACGCGCAGATTGCCGCCATGGAGTACCGGAATGATGTCAAGTTGCAATTTGATCCTGCCCGATCCAAGCATTGGTTCAATCATTTGCTGATCGCGCCCGACGGCAAGCGATTCTTGTTTCTACACCGCTGGAGAGAAACACCCGCCGATGCGACTCGCGAGAAATTGTCCAAGACGGGCTTCTCGACGCGAATGTGGACAGCCAATGCGGACGGATCCGATCTGCATGTGGTCGATCCTTATGGCAAGACATCGCACTTTGTGTGGCGCGACGCAACGACGATTTGTGCTTGGGCTTGGCATCCGTCCTATCTGGAGCGATTCTATCTTTACGAAGATCAAAGCAGTCGCGTTTCGGTGGTCGGCCCCGACGTGATGACCGCAAACGGCCACAATACTTATCTGCCGGGAATGAACAACGATTGGATTCTCAACGACACTTATCCCGACAAAGGTCGCGAGCAGCACCCTTACCTTTTTCAAGTCAGCACGAACCGCCGGGTACCGCTCGCGCATCTCCTGTCGCCCGCGAAATACCAAGGTGAGTTTCGTTGCGACAATCACCCGAGCGCGAGTCGCGATGGCAAGTCGGTGCTGGTCGATTCGCCCCACGGCGGCAACGGTCGGCAAGTTTACTTAATCGATGTTGCGAGTATCGTAGCCCAGCAAGAATAACCATTCGTGGGTATCATAAGCTGGGCATGGTTTGAAACGGCGATCACAGCAAAAGGAAATGAAATGATTCGAATTGTTTTTGTTACCGCGTTTTTAGCAGTATTTGCTCGCATGGCTCAAGCGGATAATTGGGGGCATTGGCGTGGCCCAACCGGAAATGGGGTGGCTGTCAACGCAAATCCACCTGTGGAATTTTCCGACAAAAAAAATGTGAAGTGGAAAACCAAAATTCCTGGGCGCGGATCGGGGTCGCCAGTCGTTTGGGAACAGCAAGTCTTTGTGGTTACAGCGGTTCCGACAAAGCAGAACCAATTTGGTTTTCATCTGATGTGTTTTGATCGACAAACGGGAAAGCTGCTGTGGGATCAGACGGCTGTCGAAGTGGCACCTCATCAAAAAACGCATCAAACCAACAATTTTGCGTCCGCATCGCCGTGCACGGATGGAAAGCATGTGTACGCGCACTTCGGTTCTCGTGGATTGTTTTGTTACACCATGGACGGCAAACTGGTTTGGCAGCGAGATTTCGGAGACATGAATACTCGCAACGATTTCGGTGAGGGGAGTTCACCGACGCTTGTTGGCAATATGATTCTGGTGCCTTGGGATCACGATGGTCCGTCCTTTTTGTATGCGTTAGACAAAGAAACGGGCAAAACGATTTGGGAGACAAAACGCGATGAACCAACGTGTTGGGCCACTCCGCTGGTGGTTGACCATGCAGGCAAAAAACAAGTGGTGCTGAACGGTCAAATCTGCGCTCGTTCGTATGACCTGGAGACGGGCAAAGAACTTTGGCGATGTGGCATGAAGTCCGAACGGCCTTGCTCGTCGGCGGTTGCAGGCGATGGACTCGTGTTCGTCGGCGGGGGGCATAAAGGGGATTTCCTCGCAGCATTTCGACTCGATGGGTCGGGTGATATCGCTAAAACAAAGAGCGTGGCTTGGTCGCTGGATCGTGACGCTCCGGATGTCGCGTCCCCCATTTTGTCGAATGGCCGACTCTACTTCTACAAGGGCAAAACCGGTCAACTTTCCTGCCTCGACGCTGCAACTGGCAAGCCCTTTTACATGGCAAGCCGAGTTCCTGGAATGAAGAGCACATATGCTTCCCCTTTTGCAGCCGGCGGGCATCTCTATTTGACAGACCGCGATGGCACGATCGTGGTGATCTCGGACTCGAAGGAACTGAAAATCGTGGCCACCAACAATATGGGGGAGACAGTCGATGCGACTCCAGCGCCCGTCGACAACGAGCTTTTCATTCGCGGCGAAGAGCATTTGTTTTGTTTGAGCTCGAAACGTTAGGTCGAGTGCCGTTCTCATGTTAGGTCATTTTTGCCGAGAATGACTTTGCACTGGGGATACCCAGGCGGAGCAACTTGTCGAATCGACTTTGACTGGCGGCGCGGATCCTTGGCTGGCTTGCATTTCCACGCTACAATGATCAGAGTGTGATTTGATTTCCCCTTCAGCAGACTCCCGCCTTGCCGATGTTCGGCTTCCACGCACTTCATTACGATTGGAAAATATTGATGTTACTTAGACCCTGTCTCTTAATGCTTTCCAGCATCGCATGCGTTACCCAGTTTTTTGATTCCGTGGCGTTAAATGCTGCCGAACCGGCACCTACAAAACGTATCGTTTTTATTGCCGGTGGTAGGAGCCATGACTTTGGTTCACACGAACATTATGCAGGTTGCCGCATTTTGGCGGATACGATTCAGCGGACCGATCCAAACGCAAAATGCGAAGTCATCCAGAACGGTTGGCCTGCCGACGACTCGATGCTGGATTCCGCCGATACGATTGTGATCTATTCGGACGGTGGTGGGGGCCACCCGTCGCTGGCCCATTTGGACCGTTTGAAGAAACAAATGGATCGAGGAGCAGGTTTCGTTTGTATCCACTACGCAGTCGAAGTGCCTGCAGATCGTGGCGGCAAAGAGTTTCTCAGTTGGTTGGGCGGATATTTCGAAACCAACTGGTCGGTCAATCCGCACTGGGACGCTAAGTTCGCCACACTCCCGAAGCACCCAATCACTTCCGGCGTAAAACCATTTGAAACGCGCGACGAATGGTATTTCCATATGCGGTTTCCTAACGACATGAAGGGTGTAACGCCGATCTTGTCGGCTGTACCACCCGCACAAACCATGGACCGTCCAGACGGTGCGCATAGCGGTAACCCCACGGTCCGGAAAGCGGTTGCAAGAGGTGACTTGCAGCATGTGGCTTGGGCTACCGAACGTCCCGATGGAGGTAGATCGTTTGGATTTACCGGCGGGCACTTTCATTGGAACTGGGGCCGGACCGAACCAACCAAGCTTGTGGCCAATGCCATTATCTGGTCGGCTCACTTGCCCGTTCCCGAAGCTGGAGCGGTCGTAGAACCCAGGTCGGTCGAACAGCTCAAAGAAAATCAAGACGAAGCGATTCCTAAGAATTTCAACCCAGAGCAGATCGCAAAGTCCTTTCAACTCATCTCAGCGAATGCAAATCCAAATGGTAATCCCACGCCAGCTGCCAAACCCACGGCAACAGCAAAAGGAAAGACGCTCTTTTCCTCGCAAACGATCGACGAGAAAACTTCAAGACACCAAATCGATGTCGATGTCGATGTGACGGGCGTAAAAAAGCTCTATCTGATCGTGACTCCTGGAGCAGACGGCTTTGGTTTTGATTGGGCGGACTGGGTTGAGCCCAAGCTTGTTGGTAAGCAAGGTGAAAAATCCCTGCTAGACCTCGAATGGTTTGAAGCCTCGGCAGAATACGGCAAAGTCTCCAAAAATGCCAACGCCGAAGGTGGACCGCTTCAAGTTCGAAATCAGGCCGTTAAAGGGATTGGCACACACGCCTACAGCGTTATCGGCTATGAACTGCCAGCCGGCTACGAACGATTCCAAGTGACGTGCGCACTGGACAACAATGGCGTATCCCGAGGACCAACAACGGTTCGATTCCACATTGCAGCCGAAGGGATTCCAGAGGGGCTCAACAATTGGGGTGCCAGCACTGCTAGCCCCACCAATCCAGCCAACGGTCAAGTTCACAACAGCCAAAATGCAGTCGCTGGTCTGGTTGTTGCCGATGGACTGCAAGCGTCGTTGGCTGCCTCCGAGCCGTTGCTCAAGAGTCTGACCAATATCGATATCGATCATAAAGGTCGAATCTGGGTCTGCGAAGTGGTCAACTATCGTAAACACAAAAACGATCGAGCCGAAGGGGATCGAATACTCATCCTGGAAGATACAAATCAAGATGGAGTGGTGGATAGCTCGAAAGTCTTCTACCAAGGACGCGATATCGACTCGGCTTTGGGACTGTGCGTCCTAGGCAATCGCGTTTTGGTGAGTGCCGCTCCCTATGTTTGGGAATTTATCGACGAAAACGGCGACGATGTGCCGGACTCCAAGCGAGCCATTCTGACCAATACCGGCGATCCGCAACACGACCACTCCGTCCATTCGTTTGTGTTTGGACCGGATGGAAAAATGCTTTTCAATTTTGGAAACACGGGCCACCGACTTTGCGATACCAACGGCAAACCCATCCAAGACCGATGGGGCCGCGATATCAACGACTCAGGAAAACCCTATCGGCAAGGAATGGTTTTTCGATGCAACGAAGATTTAAGCGACATGGAAGTCTTGGGCAATAACTTCCGGAACAACTATGAAATTTCGGTAGACTCCCTTGGAACACTGTGGCAGTCGGACAATGACGATGATGGTAATCGAGCAACTCGCATCAATTTCGTGATGGAATTTGGTAACTACGGTTACACGGATGAAATGAATGGGGCAGGCTGGCAAGCGGAACGCGCCAACAGGGAATCCGAAATTCCGAACCGCCATTGGCACCTCAACGACCCAGGAGTCGTTCCGAACGTTTTGATTACAGGAGCTGGTTCGCCGACTGGCATCACGGTTTACGAAGGAAGTCTCTTGCCGGAAAAATTCCGGAATCAAGTCATCCACTGCGACGCAGGCCCAAATGTGGTTCGCGCCTATGTGACCCAACCGGATGGCGCAGGCTACTCGGCGAAAATTGAAAACGTCGCCGTCGGCGAATTTGATCGTTGGTTTCGGCCAGCCGATGTCTGTGTGGCACCCGACGGCTCCCTGTTTGTATCCGATTGGTATGATCCAGGCGTGGGTGGCCACAACATGGAAGACATGGAACGCGGTCGACTTTTCCGAATTGCACCGCCAGGCACGAAATACATCGTTCCGAAAATCGAATTGTCAACAGCGACTGGGGCCGTAGACGCGTTGCGTAGCCCGAACAACTCAACTCGATACATGGCCTACAAAGCAATTCTAAAAATGGGTAGTAATGCAACGAGCGAATTGAATAAACTCGCAAAGGACACCAACCCAAGAATGCGAGCACGCGCTCTGTGGCTGCTAAGCAAAATCAGCGACGCCAAGCAAGTCGTACAACAAGCGGCCCGCGATTCGGATTCCGATGTGCGGCTAACTGGTATTCGTATCGCCAGGCAAGCAAAACTTGCAACCAAGGATTACTTCCCGTCGTTGCTAAAGGATTCAAGTCCAGCCGTTCTACGCGAATTGGCCATCGCGTTGAGGGAAGACAAGTCGAGCGATATGCCTGGCTATTGGACCGCTCTGGCTGCAAAATACGATGGGGTCGATCGATGGTATCTCGAGGCGCTCGGCATTGCCGCCACAGATCGCTGGGACGAATGCTTGAGTGTTTGGAGTCAATCGACGAATGGCAATTTGGAGAGCAAAGCAAGTCAGAACATTGCTTGGAGAGCGCGAGGTCCGTTGGCCGCGAAAATGCAGGCGGCCATGTTGCGTAGTCCGAAACTGAATGACAGCGATATTCCGGCAATTTTCCGCGCCCTTGATTTCCAAGACGCTGAGAATCGTAACAAGGCCCTTCGAACACTCCTCGATTTGGCTAGCAAGAACTAGTGCTTTGTCAACGCAAAGAATTAGGGTTCAAAAAATTAGCCGTTGGGCGCTAGCCCCGGTTGTTGTCGCAAGAACCGTGGCTATCGCCAATCGGCTAATCCTAAAACTAGATTTGGACGAAGCACTAGTGCTTCGTCCAAATTAGATTTTAGAGTACACATCATCAACCAACTCAAGCACTCTCCATCATCATGAAAAAGTTCATTTACCCACTTTGGTTTTCGCTCGGTATTGCGATTGCAATCCCTGTTGGTTATTCCTTGTCCATCGCGGCAGAGGACTCAACCAGCGACCAATCGCGTAGGGACCGAATTGTCGTCGAAGCCCTCATGCGTCTAGACGATGTCAATGTCAACGCAGATCCGAAATTGTCCCAGGCGGTACGTCGTTATCTGAATCAGCTTAACAACGACCCCAGCCAATTGAAGATCATTCAGAAACTCAAGATCGGCGGACTATCGGACAAACTAGTTGATCTGGCTGTTTCTTGGGGAGCAAACACGCAGTCGGTGCAAGCCATGGATTTGGCGATCGACCAAGGTAGTTTGCCATCGCTGACAAATGCGTTAATGGCGAAAGTACCCGACGAGCGAAGTTTAGCCATTGCGAAAGTGCTCACCCTCAGCAATCGCAAGGACGTTCATGAGGCGTTGCGATCGTTAATTGAACACGCGGATGTTTCCAAGGTAATCAAAGTGGATGCGGCGGTTGGACTTGCTCGCAGCAAGGCCATGCACGGCAAGCTCATCGAGTTTGCCAAATCGAACCAGTTGCCAGCCGACGCAATGACGCTGATCGGTGCAACCCTTCGGAACTCGGAGGACGCGGCCATCAAGAGCGCAGCCAACGAGTTGTTTCCGGCGCTCAAGACATCGCAAACGCAACTTCCACCTTTGGAAATTCTGATCAAAAAGAATGGCAATCCAGCAAACGGCAAGGCGCTGTACAACGGCGTCGCCACATGCTCGCAATGCCACATGGTCGGCACAGAAGGCAAGAATGTGGGGCCTGGATTAACCGAGATAGGCAGCAAGCTTTCGAAGGATGCGATGTATGTTTCCATATTGGCCCCCAGCGCCGGCATCAGTCACAACTACGAATCGTTTGCGGTACGAACCGACGACGACGAGACCATCATTGGACTGATGGTATCCGATACTGCGGAAAACGTAACGATTAAGGATGCCAAGGGGATTGAGCGAACGATTAGTCGAAAGAACGTTGGCGAGATCAAGAAACAGGAAAAGTCCCTGATGCCCGAGAACCTGCAAGAGACCATGAACGAACAAGGCTTGGTCGATCTCGTCGAGTATTTGATGACGTTAAAGAAAAGTTAAGAGTCGTTTCGTTCATCACCAACGTTTTCTCCCAAACAGAGTAGAGCGATTGTCCTCAATCGCTTCGGCCTGGCATTGATCGTAAGAATCGCCCCAAATCGTTCGGACGCTGACTATGTTAAGCGGACTCGCAGTACCAAACGATTGGGACCTTGATGCCCGAGAACCTGCAAGAAACCATGAACGAACAAGGCTTAGTCGATCTCGTCGAGTATTTGATGACGTTAAAGAAAAGTTAACAGACGGTTCGCTCATCACCAACATTTTCTCCCAATCAGAGTAGAGCGATTGTCCTCAATCGCTTAGGCCTGGCATTGATTGTAAGAATCGCCCCAAATCGTTCGGACGCTGATTACGTTAAGCGGACTCGCAGCACCAAACGATTGGGGACAATCGTTTTACTCTGGGCAGGCCCTCAACCTAGCCTAACTGGCTGAACTCAGGAGGCGGAAGCCCAGGTCGTCGACGCGAAGGCCAGGAACGTACCTATACCGGCAGGCCGACCGCCCCGAATGGGGCATCAACATCACAGCCCTGGGCTCAGTTGTGAAAGCCCGTTGGGCTCGATCAATTTCTCACTCGATAAAGAAAGGACATCAAGCCACGGCATATCCGGATGGACTAACAAAAGGGGACGCGGCGCTGCGTCCCCTTATTGCCGGCGCGAACGGAATACGAGATGCTGCAACGCACAGATCGGAACAAGTTTCTCATCGGTGTGCATATGTCGATCCAAACCGAATATTCCCAGGATTGACGTCCGCAATGTAGATTTTGTGTCTCCGAAACTCAGCGAGAATCGATTCCACTTTTGGCCAGTTATCCTCGAATGCGTCCGACTTCATAGCTCTCCAATCGGCCCAGACTTCGGCAGAATAGTCTGGCGGGTAGTCCAAATAAGCACCACCAAAATCAAGACAAAATGGCGGGCTAACAATGGTCATGCGTATTGCGAGAAAATCGTCTTCGTATGAAAGTAGCTGAGGGACCATATGGCCGCAAACGGAATAGATATTCAGATCGCGAAGACGCAGGTACACGTCTCTTTCTCGAACGTATGCCTGATCACGTTCGTGAAACATGATTGCAAATCGCGTGTTCTGGGATGGTTCATGAAAGACAAAAACGCTACCTTGAGTACCTATGCCTAAGCAGGATTCAACCGTCGCGTTATTCGCGATCTGGTATTCCTCAACACGACGTTCTATTTGTGGAGAAATCATGATTGCAAAAGCCAACGGCACTTTTTCCGCGGATGTAAAACTACATTTGTACGTGGATGACGAAAAATTCGAAGTTGGCCAACTCGGTCCTGATTTTGCGATTTTCCGCGAACCAAAAACGATTCATGCAAGCCATGGTGAGTTGGAAACAGTCATCGACGGCAAGTCTTCACGATGGAAGATTCGATTCACGGGTCCACCTGCCAGCGAATCGCGAAAATTCACCTTCGAAGCGGTGAACCCAAACGAGATCGCCTAAATAAGCTTCGATGGTTTCGATCCCTTCCGGTAGATCGTGCCGATCGACCGAGATCGATGGTAGCTGTCTATTGTACGGAATGGCGACCTGCTAGCCACTAGATGTCACAAAGTCCACAAAAAGTTTGAAAGTTCGATTCAGTAGATCATCCGGTTTGTGGCTTTTGTGATTTTTTGTGGCTAGAAAAATGGTAAGGAAAAAATCGCGAGCCTCACTTCGTTCGTTGGTTCTCTTCGGCCCAGTCCCTCGGTAGCCGTCCCTCGGTATCCTACGAGAACCACTCACTCGTTCGGCCTCTGACTACGTTAAGCGGACTCGCAGTACCAAACGATTGAGGACAATCGTTTTACTTTGGGCAGGCCCTCAACCTGGCCTAACTGGCTGAACTCAGGAGGCGGAAGCCCAGGTTGCCGACGCGATAGCCTGGAACGCTCCTATCCCGGCAGGCCGACCGCACGTGGCGCGCGTTGAAGAGCCAACTGCCGCCACGGATGACACGGTACGAGCCCGAATCAGGTCCTTGAGGATCCGCGAAATGATCCTGTGAGTATTCTGCATACCAATCCGAGCACCACTCCCAAACGTTGCCGTGCATTTGATAGAGACCCCATGAGTTGCACGGTAACGATTTTACGGCCACTGTCCTTTTTCGAAACTCACCCTTGGCGCTGTCGGCGTAGGGATAGTCTCCATTGAAATTCGCTTGGTCGGTTGAAATCGATTTCCCGAAACTAAATGGCGTATTCGTCCCAGCCCGGCAGGCATACTCCCACTGCGCCTCAGTGGGTAGTGAAAATGTAGCTTCCTTACCGATGCGTTCGTTGAGCTGTGTTAGAAAAGCCTGTACGTCATTAAAGCTAACGGTCTCAACTGGAAGTTCTTGGATTGAATCTTCCTCGTCTTTAAAGTTGCTTGGATTCTCGCCAGTAATGGCCTTCCAAACTTCTTGAGTGCAGGCTGTATCAGCTAGCCAAAAACCACGCGTCAACGTTACTTCATGTGGTAATTCATCAATGCCCCTGTCCACTTCATCTTCTGGCGATCCCATCGTGAACGAGCCTTCAGGAATCCAGCGCAGCCTCTGTTTAATAAACTGCCAGTAGAGTGGTCCTGTCGAGATCGAAAACTCGGCAAAGTATCCATATCGATCTTGCCCGTAACCGCTGGCCCAAGTTGGCGGACGACCATGGTGGAAGGGACTGGAGATAAGAGCGATCGACATGGCGTTTGAGGTTGATAAAAAGGGAGCGTGTGCGTTGGGCCAGAACAATAAGCCGACGGGCGATAGCCCCGGTTGTCGAGCGAACGCGAAGCGTTTCCGTTAACCGAAGCAATCGCCCAACGCTTGCCGCCGGCTCACATATTCTACACCCATTCGATCTTGTGCCTCGCCTGCATACATAATCGCGAGTTCCAAATCGTCTTCCGTATAGCCGACGGGCGATAGCCCCGGTTGCCGATCGAACGCGAAGCGTTTCAGTTAACCGAAGCAATCGCCCAAAGGTTGCCGCCGGCTCGCATATTCTACACCCATTCGATCTTGTGCCTCGCCTGCATACATAATCGCGAGTTCCAAATCGTCTTCCGTATAGCCGACGGGCGATAGCCCCGGTTGTCGATCGAACGCGAAGCGTTTCCGTTAACCGAAGCAATCGCCCAACCGTTGCCGCCGGCTCACATATTCTACACCCATTCGATCTTGTGCCTCGCCTGCATACATAATCGCGAGTTCCAAATCGTCTTCTGTATGGAGGTACTGGACGTCCCCTTTCGTAGTCCAAACGGGGCGATCTACAAAGCGACCATCAGCCTCACGTATCCCTCGCGTGCAATTCGCCTTCAGTTGATCGCGAACCGTGGCGCCGGCATATCCAGGTGTGTTAATGACAGCATGAACATGAGTCGTACGAGGATTGGCGACCCAAGTTTTCCAGCCACGTCGGTTGCAATGGTTCTCGATTTCGCATTTCACGATGTGGCGGTGCTCGTCGTTCAGCAAAATGATCTCGTGATTGAGTCGATCTCGATGCCATTGTTCGAGCAGTGGTTGTGGTGGAAGTTCACCAGCATTTCTTTTACGCCACCATCTCGAATCGCCTTGTAGGAACGTGCCGTAAACAGTCCACGTAATGAAATAGGCAACAGGTTCGCCATCGTTTTCCATCGTGCCAGCTCCATAAAAATAGCCGACGGGCGCTAGCCAAGGTTGTTGAATAAATGCGACAGTTTAGTGAGAACCGGGGCTATCGCCCACCGGCTAAATCGCCTCACTTCGTTCGTTGGTTCTCTCCGGCCTCGTCCCTCGGTATCCTACGAGAACCAACCACTCGTTCGGCTACCGGACCTGGACTGGCTGAACTCAGGAGGCGGAAGCCCAGGGAGTTGCTCCGACCGCCTGGATCGAACCTATACCGGCAGGCCGACCGCACGAAGCGCGCGAGGAAGATCCAACTGCCGCCACGGATGACACGGTTCGAGCCCGTTTCAGGTCCACGCGGATCCACACTCGAACCTTCCAGTTTTTCCGAATACCAATCCTCGCACCACTCCCATACATTTCCGAGCATATCATAAAGTCCCCATGGATTGGGAGCTTTCTGTTTTAATTTACGCGTTCCAGCATGCGTAAACGGAAATTGCTTGTTCGATAGCCAACTATAGGTAGCGATGTCCATGGATTTTTCGAGGTCGTACTTGTGCCCGCTATTGCCACCATACCAAGCAATTGGGTCAAGGGCTGGGGCGTTGGCGTCGCCGATGATCTCAAGGGCGCCAGTGTAGATGGAGGTTGAAGTACCCGCGCGACAGGCGTACTCCCATTGAGCTTCGGTGGGCAATTGGAATGCGTGAGCCTTCAGCGCTCGGTTCAGTCGTGCGGCAAATTCCTTGGCTTGTGCCCAGTCGACGGATTCAACAGGTCGCTCAGCATCCAAGAAGTGGCTGGGATTATCATCCATGATGGCGGTCCACAGCCGCTGTGAGCACGGCGCATCAAACATCCAAAAGCCGTCGCTAATCGTTACGTCCTTTAGATCTTCATTCGGGAATCTCCCTGGTTCCTCCGGCGGAGAGCCCATTTGAAAACGGCCGGGTGGGATCCAACGTAGACGTTGTTGGACCATGGAATGATCCTTTGCTGATTCCAACTCAAAGTCGCCATAGACTCCGTACACGTCGCGACCGAACTCGACGGCCCAATCGGGTTTCGTCAACCGTTGCAGCTCAACCGCTTCCAAATTGCTGACAACGCGAATCTTGGTTGCCTTAGCGATTTCTAACTCGGCGGGTTCCTGATCGCCAACGCGGACTCGGAACTCGCGGAAAAAATCGTCGGCTGCGCCGAGTCGAGCTGGCTCCGAGCCCTGCTCCGCGACGGGCCCCTCCGCCATCTCACTCGGCTCCGCACTGGCTGAACTCAGGAGGCGGAAGCCCAGGTCGCTGGCGCGAATGCCTGGAACGTCCCCAGCCCGGCAGGCCGACCGCACGTCGCGCGCGGGGTTGTTCCAACTGCCGCCACGGATGACATGGTCCGAGCCCATCAAGGGACCAGTAGGATCCATCTGCGATTCAGTAAGGCTTTCCATATACCGATCCGAACACCACTCCCAAACATTGCCATGCATCTGGTAGAGCCCCCAAGCATTGCAGGGTAAATCCTTGACGCTCAACGTTTCGCGGCGAACCAAGCCCTTGGGCGCCCTGTTATAGGGACGGTTCCCGTCGAAATTGGCCTGATCGGTGGAGATGGTCGAGCCAAAACTGAAAGGCGTTTGCGTTCCTGCACGACAGGCATATTCCCACTGCGCTTCCGTAGGCATCTGCGGCATCAGCTCCGGAATTTGCTTGTCAAGCGACTTGCAAAAATTGACCACATCGCCATAGTTTACTCCTTCAACAGGGCGCCCATCCCCTCTGAATTGGTTTTGGTTCTCACCCATTACGGCAACCCACAAAGCTTGGGTACAAGCCGTATCGGCCAACCAAAATCCGCGTGTGAGCGTGACTTGATGCAACACTTCGTTATCGCGACGTCCTGGTTCATCGCCCGGTGAACCCATCATAAAAGTGCCCGCCCGAATCCACCGCATTCGTTGCGTAACAACACTTTGCGTGTCTCGCTCCGAAACCTGAAATTCAAACCACGCCCCATACTGGTCGCGACCGAACGCAGAGACAAAGTCAGGCTTGCCGCCTGCTTTCCAAAAGCTCTCCTCGGTCCAGCTCTCCAACACATTAACTTCGAAAATCGCATTGGACGATGCGATCGATTGGGTTAATCGAATTGCGCCAGTCTCAGCGTTTTCAGATTGAATTTCAAGCAACTTCTCGTCCGCGGAGATCGCAAAACTAGAGACTCGGTCACCGGCGGGAAGTTCGATCGGATCCGTAGCGGCGTGAATTTCCATATCCGGGTTCAGGAGCGTTCTGAACTTTCGCAAGATCAGGCCCACTTCTTTATCCTCGAGGGCATAGTCGTCGGATGCGCGGCGCGTGAACCGTTTCGCATACTCCTTAAGTCC